>Ga0325405_1001647_pt1 | contig 22797 bp, 23 predicted proteins | sample PopdelMetagenome_21_FD_205663 | JGI IMG/M metagenome (GOLD analysis project Ga0325405, IMG submission 205663) | Populus deltoides microbial communities from Bellville, Georgia, United States - Xylem-Control-R2 | ecosystem: Host-associated > Plants > Phyllosphere > Stem > Wood/Secondary xylem...
CCTCTATAAAATTATGATGACAACATGTATTAATTAACTATGTTAGGTAAATAAATTTGCAAAAATATTGATTTACCTCGAGATTATCCAACAAACTAATTACAACTTCTCATAAATATTAAATATTTATTATCATTAATTATCAACGTCCATACAAATTAATACATATAAATTTACGAAAATTACAACTCCGCAATACCATTGATAAAAATTAAAACGGACCCGTTAAACAAACTATTAATTATTTCAAAACAACACATGTAATTCGGTAATTCAATAAAGTTTCAACAATTTACAAACAAATACAATTTTACAAATCTAAAACAAACCATAACAAGTATAAAATTATACATTCATATACTATAAGTTTATTTGAGAAATAACAATAAAACATGTACACATACTAAAAAAACAATAAAATTGACATTTAAATGTTAAAATTTAAAAAGATAGAATTACTTACAAAAAATGATAAAATCCATCGGTAAATCAGAACACGGATGCTGTGACCACAAAACTTCAAGAAATATGACTTGTTGTGCTGAGAAGAGGGAGATTTTTTTTTTGGGGGGGGGGAGGGCTGGTTGTTTGCAATAGAGGAGAGTTGGGATGGGGAAGAAAAAGGAGAAATAGAGGAGGAGAGGGTTGGTAGATGGTCATAAATTAACTTTTGCCGATGAATGTATTCGTCGGTGAGTCCGTTGGCCCTTCTAACGGTAAATAAGCCATGTCACTGCACAGAGATTCCAGTTTGAATCCCTCAGTGATTTAGTCGGCAATTTGAACGATGAATCTGTGAAAACCCTGGAAATTTATAATTTAAATATGTAGATGTGTAAACCCTCATGTAAATGTAAGACTGAAAGTGGTAATATTTCAATGAGTGATGGAAATCAAGATTAGAAATAATAGATAAATAATGATATATAATGGAAGAGATGACCTCCATAAAATGAATTTTGGTTTATAATTCATAAGGACAGAGAAACTGGTAACGTGTTTTGATGAATAAAATAATGAGAAAAATGACAAAATATTTTTAGAAAATAAGTGAGGTAATAAAGAATGCTTTATAATAAAGGATGGTGCAATAAAAAGGGTATGACTGAAGGTGCAAGCACCAATTAAAAATCAGTGATGTTATTTTGAAAACGGTAATAAGCCTGATAAATAAATAAAGGTGGAAATTAATGAAAACATTCCAAAATAATAAAATGACCGTAAAGGTTTAGAAGGATAATTGATATGATTTTTTTGTGAAGATTGAACAAGAAAAATCTAGATTGTTTATGAAAAGTCATGAACTAAACAAGTTACATTAGGAAGTAGAGCTCTCAATCCAATCATCGGATCAAGATGAAATTTTGCATGAAATCTATTAATATGTTTCCTACCTTGGTTAAATATCTCATCCCAATCGGAGTTTGGTAAAGACTAGCGATTTAAGCAGAAATAAACCAGATAGTTTACATGAAAAATAAAATAAAATACATAAAGGCATGAATGAGGGAAAAAATTGTAATTATGGAAAAAGGTGCCTATAAAACTGAAAGAGGCCACCAGTTAAAAAAAAGAAGAAGAAGAAAATAGAGAAAAGCGGATAGAGAGAGCGCTGCAGATTTTGGAGAAAAACCAATAATGCTCTAGTGGCCATATCTCTGGAATCCATCGTTGGATCATGTTGCATTGCGGAAATGTTGTTCTTATTACACTCCTCTACTAACTGACTGGAGAGATTGGAAGGACCATAATTTGTTTGACAGAAATCATCATCGGAAATTTCCTGGAAAACAAAAAGGAAATGCACCTGCAGGGCAGTTTGGTCGCCGGCCGATTTCTCTCTCTCCACCGTTGGATCATGCTCATTCTTGGATATGTGGTGTGCCTAGATGTTGCCATCATTCTGGACGGTGGAGATCGGAAACGCATTCTCCGGCAAGGTTTCGTGCATGTTTAACAATAGCTCATACATTTTTAGGTAAGCTCGGTTTTATGCAGATCTAGGGAGATCTAACCGTTGTATCATTATGACTTTGAGATATATTATGCATAATTATATGATATGTAGTCTGATTGTTGGGTTTAAAACAATAATCAGAGGTTGATGACTTATTGCCTTTTGAATCTATTGCTAGTTTTGGCAAAATGTAGTAAGCTTGATTAAATACATGTTTTGATGAAATTATAATTGTGTAGGTGTAGGTTTTATGGAAGATGTAATGGTAAAATATGTTATTGTTATTAGTATTATTATAGATTAATTGTGTATTCTTTATATGAGGGGAAGAATGATTATTGTGTAAGAATAGTAAGAAACATTGCTATATGAGCATGTTGATTGAATACAAAGCTCACTTGTTGGTTGTGTGGATATAAATGGGGTGGAACCATGAAGAAATTGAAATGAAAGAAATTTGGAAAATAAAACATATTTAAAGCTAGTCATAAGTATTTTTGGCAAATTGATTAGTTAATGAAGATTGTCATGGATTCCAACTAGTAGGGTGAAATTGTTGTTGTGATAATGATCTAAGAATATTAATTGTTAAGGTTTGCCGTATATGTTTAATTGCACGAGGAGAAAGCGAAAGAAAATCATTTTGTTGTATTAATAATAATAATAAGAGAAATCCAAAAAGGAATGAGTTTTCTTATTTTTGGTCTAATCTTGCTATATTGTAGAGGTAGGAAAATTGTTTGAATGTTTTGCTTTAGAATTGGTTTGAATTTGTGATTTAATGATACCAAATGACCTTGGATGATGTTGTTTTTGCATGAAAATAAGTTGGAAGTTGAAAAGGATTTCCAAGGAATGAAAATCCTCGTTGTCCAAAATTTTAGCTATAAAGGAGGGGCTATTGTGATTGTTGATTTTGAGCCTTAAAACAAAATAATTTAGAGTTGGTTTCTTCATAAAAGTTGTATTTCCATGTTTTAGCCTTTCATAGAGATAAATCACACCCAAAACTGAGTTTTACAGTTTTAGTTATGATTAAGACACTAGATACTGTTCTGGGTTGGTTAAGCTAAATTGATCGGAATTAGATAATTTTTAATCTTTGCTTGGAATTGTTGTTGAGTGATGGTTTTGATAACAAAATTATAAGAATGAATATAAAAATGAAAATGAGTAAGAGTATGAGATCTTAAAGAAAATTCTTTGTGATTGGTTTGAGAATACTAGTTGAATGAGAATTAAATGAAGATTTGATGTTGGTTGTATTGTTGATAAAAATTGAATCCCTGGTGGTACAGGGGAAGATGTGGGGACTGGACAATTGCATGGAGTGGCAGCACATGCACCTATTCTAGGTAGGTGATTCATCACCTTATTTTGTAATTATTAGTTTTTCTTAAATATCTGTGTTGTGTGTTTAATTGATGTTAAAAGAATGAAACAAATGAATAAGTTGAGTGATTATTACAAATGAGAATTATTGGTAATTTAAGAGAAATTATCGAAATTATTTGGCTAACAAAAGAGGTTAGCCGGGTGCTAGGTAATTCATATGGAATTATTGGATTGATTATGGCAACCAAGATGGGTTAGCTAGATTTCTTCGGTAATTAAGAGAATTACCAGGTTTATTGGTTAACAAGGAAGTTAACTGGATATGGGATAATTCGTATGGAATTACCGGATTGATTGGCTAACAAAAAAGGTTAGCCGGATGTTGTGTAATTCGTATGGAATTACCGGATTAATTGGCTAACAAAAGAGGTTAGCCGGATGCTAGGTAATTCGTATGGAATTACCGGATTGACTTTGGCAACCAAGATGGGTTAGCCAAATTTCTTGGGTAATTAAGAGAATTACCAGGTTTATTAGTTAACAAGGAAGTTAACTGGATATGTGGTAATTCGTATGGAATTACAGGATTGATTGACTAACAAAAGAAGTTAGCTGGAGGCTGGGTAATTCATATGGAATTACCAGATGTACTGGTAACCGAGGAAAGTTAACCAAATGTGTGGGTAATTATGTGAATTATTGATTGAAGTTAGAAGTAGTAAATTCTAAATGTTATGAGTAAAATAATAAATGAATGACTAAGATATTGAGTAAATTAATTAATGTGGTTATTGGGTAGACATAATGATTTGGAGATTGGAGGGGAATTGATAGATAATTGGTTACCATAGTGTTGGTGGTTAAGGATACATTACAATGATACTTAACACCATAATGATGGTGGCTAAGGGCATAAATTGATACTTGGCACTGTGATGAGGGTGACCAATGTTATGTGAAGGTTGCTTAGTGACATAGTGTCGATAACTATGATTGTGTGCAAATGATACTTGACAACCGTGGTTACTATGCATATGATGTTAATAAAAAATGAAAGGGGTTCGGTACGAATGGAAGAATCAAATGGCATTAATTAGCTATCCAGGTTTGGATTGCTAATGGTATTGATGAGGTTTCATCGGTGCCGATATTTATTAAATTGATTAGTCTAGCCCAATATTAGAAGACTAATGATACTAATGAGATTTATTAGTTTTGGCGATTATCTTCTAGCAACAGATTCAGAAAAGTAAAAATATTGATTAATTATTCCAAAAGAATGAGATAAGCTAATGATACCAAGAGAGGAATATCTTGGTATCAAGTGAGAATTGATTTATAAGGAGATGGTGTTCACAAACCGTTGAGTTGTGTTGAGATTTCCAAGATGGAATTATTCTTGGCAAATGAGATAAGATATTAGATGGATATTGGTAATAGATGGAAAATATATGTTGTAAAAGAGGTTTATGTCTAATTTTATATATCAAAAGAAATTCCGTAGAGATTATTGTCTGCCATTGTTATTGCTTGTTACTATCTTTTATATTTATGTGTACATGTTAATTTCTATTTTCAGGTCCATCAGAGTCGCGTTAAGGGTAATACTAGTTTAGTTATCTTTTGCTTTTGACCATATAAATTATTTGTAAATTAAAAGGCTTATCTCCTAAAACTTGAGATGTAATATTAATACGTAAATTTGAATATATGTCTTTAATCTAATGGTTGAAACTCTTAGTACCTATTTGACCATGCATGTTTATAGTTGAAATTGAATTTTTCATTTGAACTACATTATATGATGTTATTGAATAAGATGTATGGGTATTGTTTTTTTAAAAATACTTTTTTTAAAAAAATGTTGTGTTGATGATAATGAGTTGGGTTGAGACCCAGGATGATTGGGTTGTGATTTTGAGTTATGAGATGTGAGATATTAGAAGTGTAAACAAGGTATATGTCGATAACTTGGGACCTACCAGTATAGGGGAAACTGCCGAAATTTTGGTAGAAATTTTGGTGGAACCTGTATATAAAAAAAAAAATTCCTGAAAATTTCCAATATATTGCGAAAAAGAACGTAGAAAAATCAGGGTTGTTACAGAATTGGTCACGTCGCCGTACGGAGCTACCATTTTGAATCCCTCGATGATTCCGTTTGTAAAATCACTCGCAAAAACTTCCACGTCAGCGAACCGTCCTTTTTGTTTTCAATTCTGAATATTTCTTCTGTCATTCCATCGGTAAATACTAACCGAAGTAGTCTGCCGGTATATACCGACGGAATTACAGACGGAAAAAATTCCGTCGGTAATTGTAACCGCAAATTACTAACATAAATATTCTGTCGGTAATTCCGTTGGTATTAAGCGAATTTCTGGTAGTGAAACATCATGATATCAAGATGCTTTTCGCCTTGGCCTCCACTGGTCTCCAAATATTGAGATAGCTTGCTATACAATTTGCTATTAATAATTAGTCTTTCCTTCTCTATCTTCTTCCCGCTCCCTTCTTTTTTCTCTTTATTTATTTATTTTTTGAGCTTCAAATTTTAAACACATAAACATAACCTAAAAGAAAGCTTCCGACACTTTTATTCGATTCTAACAATAATGTTTTCGAGAACAAGAACACACAATGGCAGGACCACTACCATTTCTCGTTCACATATGCATCAATTGATTTTATGTTCACATAGGTCTTATCTTCTCATTTTTAGGTCTTTTTTATCGATTTATTTTCAGTTTTTCTATGATTTTATAAAATAAAAAATTCAAAAAATAACAAAATAAAAATTTATTTCTTTAACATTTTATCCTTGCATATCACTTTTATTTTGGCAAGCATTTCAGCATTTGAGTCATTTTTGCCAAGGAGGGCCTATTGTAGAAACCAGTAGCAAAAACTGATTCGTTGCAGGCCGCACAATTCGGCAGCGAAAGCCATTTCGCTACCAACGCCACAATTTTAGCAGCAAATGCTACTTCGCTGCAGCCAACACGTTTTCGGTAGCGAATGCTAATTCGCTCCAAACAACTCGATTCCAGCAGCGAGTCACAAATTCACTACAGACAGTACAACTTCAGCAGCGAATCACAAATTCACTGCTGAACACACAATTCGGTTGCAAATTCAAAGCAACAACACAATTTCAGTAGCGAACTCCAAATTCGTTGTAGGACACCCAATTCAGCAGCAAATGTTAATTCGCTGCAAACAACTCCATTTTGGCAGCGAATTTGAAATTCGCTGCAGATGTTACAACTTCGACAACGAACCTCAAATTCGTTACAGGACACACAATTCAGCATCGAATGTTAATTTATTGCACACAATTCAACTTCGGCAGCGAATCCCAAATTCACTACAGCACACACAATTCGGCAGCGAATGTTAATTCGCTGCAAACAACTCAATTTTGGCAGCGAATTTGAAATTCACTGCAAACAAAACAATTTCGGTAGCGAACACCAAATTCACTACAAAACACACAATTCGGCATCGAATGTTAATTCACTGCAAACAACTCAATTTAGGAAGCGAATTTCAAATTCACTGCAGACAATACATGTAACATCCCCATGTCCGGGATAAAACAACGATCTCATGTTAACTGATAAACAAAGTGCTTAAATTATACACACACACACACACACACACATGTACATGGTGTTCATATTTAAATTTATCAAAATTTTCACTAAAATTTCGACAGAGTCTCCCTTATATCGGGAGGTCCCAAGTTATCGACATATGACCTGTTTACACTTCTAAAATCTCACATCTCCTGACTCAATTCAACCCAATCATCCTGGGTCTCAATCCCACAAACAACATCATTCATATCAACCACAATATTTACGATATACATTGTACAACAATTATCATTATGGATGGATAAAGATATAAACATGCATACATGGAACATGGTTATACAAACTACAAAATTAAATTCATCTATTCAAGTTTAAACATCAATTATACAAATTGAGTTATATAAAAGTTGTAATATTACCAAATACAAGGGTATACTCCCTAGAACCCAAGTTACAAAAAGTGAACCCAAGCTAGAATCTACTCCTATCATGCATACGATGGCCCTGAAAACAAAATACATATTATTGAAATATGAATATTACAATAATATAGCAATACAAATATCCAACAATTTAAAAAGGCAAACATGCATTCATATTTTATTCACTTCTCCCTTTTGGTTTTCATTGGAAACTCTTTCTCCTTCAACTACTAAAAGCCTTTTCCTCTTCCATTATCAACCTTCATTTAAGACCTCATAAGACCACCCATGATTATTTTCGCTTAACACATTACCGATACCAATTTCATTGTTATCATCATCACCCCGTAGGAGTCGATGCAAGGTGATTCCCTTACCCTGGATCGTAACATACAATAAATGTATGCATGTCCCTTACCCTGGATCCTAACATATACTAAATGTATGCTAGTCAATACATGGTAATCCCCCTTACCCGGGATCCTAACATACAGTAAATGTATGCTAGTCAATACATCTTGATCCCCTTACCCGGGATCCTAACATACACTAAATGTATACCAGTCAATACATCTTGATCCCCTTACCCCGGATCCTAACATACACTAAATGTATGCTAGCCAATATATGATTGATCCCCTTACTCAGGATCTTAACATACACTAAATGTATGCTAGTCCAAACATGACGATCCCTTACCCGGGATCCTAACATACATTAAATGTATGCTAGTCCAAACATGGCGATCCCCTTACCCGAGATCCTAACATACATTAAATGTATGTTAAGATCCTGAGTAAGGGGATCAATCATGTATTGGCTAGCATACATTAAATGTATGCTAGTCTGAACATTTAGTGTATGCGATCCTAACATTCACGCCCCAAATCACACTTCTCATAATTCCTTTGTGAATGATAATTTCATCACTTGGCAATTCACACAACAACCGTTCACCTTGAGTACACATACATTCAGAATACTATCCAAAATATCAGCATCAATACGCAAACTTTCCTCCTTTCTCCGAAGATCAAGCATTTGGTAATTCACAACATCCGATCTCACATGAATAACATATTAAATCATAGAATTTAACTAGAAAGTATAGGCGATTCCCGTAACATGTTTTTTGCCTCAACTTCATCCAAACATCTCAACAAAGTCCCATCGGATAATTTCTTATACAAAATCTCCCCATCAAGATAAAAATCTATTGCTAACCTCCTCAAGGTCTTCTTGTTGATTTTGGATGCCCCCATGGGATATGCTTGGTTTTGGACAAAATTTGTGATATCATTGTACCAAGGGTTTCCATCTACTTCTCTTTCGACTGAACAACAATGAGCTGGGTTATTTCTGATATCAATGTGTACTAGCTGTACCTTGTGCCCAAAGTCTATTCTGGCCATATAAGCTAGTGTGGCCAAAGCATCCACAAACTAGTTTCCTTCCTTTCCTAGATGGGTGAACTCTATTTCCTCAAATTCTCCAGCTAGTTTAAACAGGTATTCTTGGTACGACCTTAACTTCTCTTTCTTGGTTTGCCATTCTCCTTTTACTTGGCAGATGATCAGCATTGAGTCTCCATACATATCTTTCTAATGTTCAGCTCCAATACAACCTCTAAAACGAGAATGCAAGCTTCATACTCAGTCGTGTTGTTGGTGCACCTGAACTGCAACTTAACTGAAATCGGATACTGTTTCTTATCAGGAGAGATTATCACTACACTCACTCCATTACCACATACATTTACAACACCATCAAAGTACATAACCCAACAATCTGATTTCCCTTCCTCAACTAAAGCACATCTTCATCAGGAAAGTCAAAGTTTAATGACTAATAATCTTCCATAGCATGGTCGGCCAGGTGATCGGCAATAACACTCCCTTTCACAGTTTTCCTTGTCATATATACTATGTCATACTCAACCAATAGAACTTTCCATCTTGCAATTCGACTCGATAGATAGGGTTTTTCATAAATGTACCTCAACGGGTCTAATTTGGAAATCAACCACGTAGTGTGATACAACATATACTGATGTAATCTCTTTGCAACCCATGTCAGTGCGCAATACAGCTTCTCAATCACAGTATACCTAGACTCACATTTCGTGAACTTCTTGCTTAGGTAATAAATGACCCTTTCCTTCCTTCCGGTTTCATCGTGTTGTCCAAGCACACATCCCATTGTTGTTTCAGTTATTGTTAAGTACAATATCAACGACCTTTCTGGACAGGAGGAACAAGCAGGGGTGAATTCAACAAGTATTGCTTGATTTTCTCAAAAGCCTCTTCGCACTCTTCATTCCAAATTCCAGGATTCTTCTTCCTTAACAAATGAAAGATTAGGTCACAAGTCGTGGTTAATTGGGATATAAACCGAGCAATGTAATTTAGCCTTCCTAAAAAACCTCTCACGTCTTTCTCAGTCTTAGGAGGTGGCATAGATTGAATAGCCTTTACTTTGTTGGGGTCCACTTCTATCCCTCTGTCACTTACCACAAATCCCAACAACTTCCCACATTTCACCCCAAATGAACACTTCGCTGGGTCAAGCCTCAACTTATATTTCCTTAGTCTTTCAAACAATTTCTTCAATATTTGGATATGATTCTCTCCCTCTCTAGATTTAGCAATCATGTCATCCACGTATATTTCAATCTCTTCGTGCATCATGTCGTGAAACAAAGTCACCATGGCCCTTTGGTAGGTGGCCCCAACATTCTTTAAACCAAATGGCATACTTTGTAGCAAAAGGTTCCCCATGGTGTTACAAAGGTTGTCTTCTCCTCATCCTCTTGCGCCATTTTTATCTGATTGTAGCCCAAAAATCCATCCATAAAGGAATATGTGGAGCTGCGTGCTGCATTATCAACTAACATATCTATGTGTGGTAGAGGAAAATTATCTTTAGGGCTAACTCAATTTAAGTCCCTAAAGTCCACACAAACTTTGATTTTACCTTCCTTTTTGGGTACCACCACTATATTTGACACCAATTGTAACATCCTCATATCCGGGATAAAGCAACGATCTCATGTTAACTGATAAACAAAGTGATTAAGTATTTTTCTATATCTATTCATGGTGTTTGTATTAAAGTCTATCGAAATTTCAACGGAGTCTCCCCTATACCGGAAGGTCCCAAGTTATCGACAAACGACCTGTTTACACTTCTAATATACCGCATCTCCTAACTCAATTCAACCCAATCATCCTGGGTCTCAATCCCACAAACATCATCATTCATATCAACCACAATGTTTATGATATACATTGTACAACAATTATCATTATGGATGGACAAAAGATATAAACATGCATACATTGAACATGGTTATACAAACTACATAATTAAATTTATCTATTCAAGTTTAAACATCAATTTTACAAATTAAGTTATATAAAAGTTGTAATATTACAAAATACAAGGGTATACTTCTTAGAACCTAAATTACAAAAAGTGAACATAAGCTAGGATCTACTCATGTCGTGCATGTGATGGTCCTGAAATAAAATACATATTATTGAAACATGAATATCACAATAATATAGCAATACAAATATCCAGCAATTTAAAAAAAGCAAACATGCATTCATATTTTATTCACTTCTCCCTTCTGGTTTTCATTGAAAACTCTTTCTCCTTCAACTATAAAAAAATATTGTTTCCTTTTCCACTATCAACCTCCATTCAAGATTTCATAAGACCAACCATGATTATTTCCGCTTAACACATTACCGATACCAATTTCACTGGTACCATCATCACCCCGTAGGAGTTGAATGTAAGGTGATCCCCTTACCCGGGATCCTAACATACACTAAATGTATGTTAGTCAATACATGGTGATCCCCTTACCCGGGATCCTAACATACACTAAATGTATGCTAGTCAATAAATGGTGATCCCCTTACCCGGGATCCTAGCATACACTAAATGTATGTTAGTCCATGCCCCATATCACACTTCTCATATTTCCTTTGTCCGCAATAATTTCATCACTTGGCAATTCACACAACATCCTTTCACCTTGAATACTATTCAAAATATCAACATCATTACGCAAAATTTCCTCCTTTCCTATAATATCCAACATTCGATAATTCACATATCACATCAATAACATATTAAATCATGGAATTTAACTAGAAAGTATAGGTGTGGATCACCTACCTGCAGTAGAAGCTCTACTCGTGCTCTCTTGCTCTCTTGCTGCTGCCACTACACAACGCCTGTGGTCCCTCCTGGTAATCACAGGCATAATCTCATAAGTGATCCTCATTCAAAGATACATTTCATAATAATCATATTAACAACCACTACATGTCTTTCTTTCAATTATTTCTTTCTTTATATTTTATGTTCTATCATTTCATCTATTAATATTGTCATTCTTTGTCCAACCATAGTTATCATTCCTTTCGTTATATTTGAATTGTTACTATTTAAATCTTGAAATGTTATTGTCTGAACTCTCCTCAGATTTTTAACTATATCTAGAGTTATAGAACTTCATTTCAAGCGAGATTGGTCTCGTTGGAAAGCTAATACACGAGGCTACAAGTTCTCTGAAGGAAGGAGAACCCAGTTTTGCCCCTAAGAGAGTCAAAATTGCTCATCAACAAACATTGGACTGTTATTGTCTAGACATTGGATTATTATTGTCTGACCTCTCCTCAGAGTTTTCACTATATCTAGAGTTATAGAACTCCGTTTTAAGCGATATTAGTCTCGTTGGAAAGTAAAACACGAGGCTACAAGTTCTTTGAAGAAATGAGAACCCAGTTCTGCCCTTAAGATAGTCAAAATTTCTCATCAGCAAACATTGACTTTTACTGTCTAGACATTGAATTGTTACTATCTGACCTCTCCTCAGATTTTTAACTATATCTAGAGTTATAGAACTTAGTTTCAAGTGAGATTGGTCTCGTTGGAAAGCTAAGACATGAGGCCACAAGTTATCTGAGGAAGGAGAACCTAGTTCTGCCCCTAAGACAGTCAAAATCTCTCATCAACAAACATTGAACTTTTACTGTCTAGACATTGAATTGTTACTATCTGACCTCTTCTTGGATTTTTAACTATATCTAGAGTTATAGAACTTAATTTCAAGCGAGATTGGTCTCGTTGGAAAGCTAAGATATGAGGCTACAAGTTATCTGAATGAAGGAGAACCCAGTTCCGCCCCTAAGATAGTCAAAATTTCTCATCAACAAACATTGAACTTTTACTATCCAATTTTTATTGTCTAGACATTGAATTGTTACTATCTGACCTCTCTTCAGATTTTTAACTATATCTTGAGTTATAGAACTTAGTTTCAAGCAAGATTGATCTCATTGGAAAGCTAAGACATGAGACTACAAGTTATCTGAAGGAAGGAGAACCCAGTTCTGCCCCTAAGACAATCAAAATTGCTCAACAACAAACATTAAATTATTACTGTCCAACTGTTACTGTTTAGACATTGAACTATTACTGTTTGACCTCTCCTTAGATTTTTCAACTATATCTAGAGTTCTATAGCTCCAAATTGAGCAAGACCAATTTCCTTAGTTAGCTAACATCCAAAACTATAATTTCTATAAAGAAACCTGATCCTAATTCCCTCATCCTCTTATCCGAAAACTTACTTAAAGTCAGGAGATGAGTCTGTCTAGATTCCTCACCCCCTTCCCTTCACACATAACTTTCACAAACTATATTTTCTGGGTAAATTATCATGGTTTTCACATCCCCAATCACATACCACACATGAATTAACTTAATTTTAACAACAAATACTTTTTCCCCAATTCAAGTCTAAGAACCCTAATCTATAATTCACATCAAAGCATCCATTCATTATTGAATTTGAAATGAATTATAAGATCATGTATAGAACACCTTACCCAGTACGAATTAAGGTTTTGATCTTCAACCAGTTGAAGATTTTCAACTCCCTCCTTTCTTTTCTAATGACAGTCGGCCCTCCATCTTCTCTTCTTATTCAATTTTCTAGTTAATCCCTTGCCCACAAGTGTTTATTCCATCTATAGACCCTTAATCTTGGATGGGTTGAATTTATGAAGGGTTTGATTGCAAGAAAAATTAATTTTAAGTCAATTTGGGCTTTAATTGAAAGAAATTAAAGTTCTGGGGTTAAATTAGAATTTTTTTTAGAGTTGATTTAGTCAAATCAGGGGCTTAATTGCATAATTATTGAAGTTTGATGACCAATTAGGGATTTAATTGAATAAATCTGAAACCAAGGACCAAAAGAGAAAAAGGCGCTGGAATCTAGGGCTGAATTGAAGTTCTTCAGGGGTGAAATTGAACAAAATTAAAAGTTTGAAGCCAATCAGGAGTGTAATTAGAGATAAATCATAAATTGAAGGACTAAAGCATAATTGGCAGAAAAAGTTACTATTTATCTTCTTCTTCAGAGAGCATGCTCGAGGGGCCTCCTTCCCAAGGCATTTGACACCTCGTTTCTTCCCTAAATTAGATGAAACTTGAACGAAAACGATCCCCTGACACCTGACTACACGCTAGTATAAATCGTTCAGGCTGATCGAGGTTGTAGAGGCGGTGGCACCGCCCCAAAGTGGCCAACCTGACCAACCATTTTTCCTGCACAAAACTGACAGTTCATCATTGCTACTTTGAGCCAATGGTTGGGATGCTTTCGGGTCAAACCAAGGGCTGAGATTTTGCACCAGAAGAGACAAAGTGTCCCTCTTCCACCCCCTATAAATAGATTTGATCTTTATGCTCCATGGGTAGAGAAATTTAGGTCCAAATACAACCAAAAAACCAGCTTCCCTAACCCGGTTTCTGCTGCTAGCAGACTCTCTCTCTCTCTCTCTCCACTGCGGCGTTCAACCACTAGCATCATCACCATCGGCTTGAACACCTCCATCTCCGTCACAATCAACCGCTAGACCACCTCATATAGTGAGTGCGCCGCCGAGCCTCTCTCCTCTGCAACTTTTCTTCTTCCGTCACCAGCAACTGTCACCGACCACCATCCCCTCCACCAAAGCCTACTGAGCCACCGGCCGAACCTCCTCGTCGCAGCCAAGCTTCCACTGCAGGTCAGTCTCCTTCTGCTTCCCTTTCTTCTTCTTCTTCTTCTTCTGCAGTGGTCTCCACTGTTCACGTTGCATGTGAATAGTGGAGAGTAATCCACTGTTCATTTTTTTTAAAAAAAATAAATTCCAAAAAAATCCTTCTAAAAAATTTTGTGATTTTTTCGTGTATTTTTCTATCTATTTCGTGTAATATTGGTTTGTATTTTTATACCGTAAAGATACAAATCTGGTATTAAAATACCCAGTTTTCATTAGAAAATTGCAAAAATATATATATAAAAAATATATATATTTTGTTTTCATGCATACGACCAAGTCTCTTAAAGATTAAAAAAAAATCATCACATTTTTGTCGTATTTTCATACGACAAAATATATATATATGTTTTAGCATGCATTTTGACTTTAATAACCAATTTATTAAAGCCATGAGAACTAGGCCAATATTTCAAAAATACCCAAAAAAATATTTTGTTTCTTTTGTTTTAGTGTCTGGATTATAAATTATACGTAAACCATATTTCTGATATTAAAAAGGAAGTTCCTTTTTTTATTGACGTTTGAACGGTTAGGTTTTTACCCGATAAGATAAGGACCTCCTTACTAAGGACAATTTATAATCATATTAATAATTTATAATCTGATTGGAACCTCCTCTGTGTGTGGTTTCTAGTTGAGAAATAAAAGGAGTTTATATTATACTTATTTGAAATACCATTAGTGGATCCTCTAACCTTGACAATTTTTTTTATCTTTGTTTAAATCCTTACATCATTATCACATCTCAAAGCTCTCTTCAAATATTTTCTTTTATTTGTCATTTATATAGTTGACCTCCCTATGGATCGACCCCAGTCTTACCAAGTTATTTATTACTTCAACACTCCTGCATTTGAGATAAGACATCATTCATTTGATCGTGTCACCAACCATAGATAGACTTTGGTTCTAGTTAAAGGGGATCGCCAGATGGGATCTCAGGTTAGCCCAACCACACAGACTTTGGTTCTAGTTAAAGGGGATTGCCAGATGGGATCTCAGGTTAGCCGAACCACACACAAACTTTGGTTCTGGTTAAAGGGAATCACCAGAAGGGATCTTAGATTAGCCCAACCACATATAGACTTTTGTTCTGGTTAAAGGGGATCACCATAAGGGATCTCAGGTTAGCCCAACCACACACATGATTTTGGTTCTAGTTAAAGGGGATCACCAGAAGTGATCTAAAGTTAGCCTAACCGCCATACAGATTTTAGCTTTGGTTAAAAGAAATTGTCAAATGAAATTTCAGGTTAAAAAAAAGAAAAAAAAACAGAATTTAGAGGGGCGCCAAGATCGGGTTCTCAAGATAATCAAGTTATACATAGTTTTGAGCGTTAGTCCTGGTTGAAAGGGGATTGTTGTAAAGACAGAGTTTCAAGTCAACCAAGCTTTGAGGAGATCAGTTTTGGAAGTTTAGTTTATCTTTACAAAACTTACTACTCAAAGTCTTTGCTCCGTAAGAATTGTAAAGAGGGGGGGTATCTGTTGTTACCTATTTTTGGGTCCCCACACAAAAAAGAAGAAAATAAAAAAAAAGTCAAAAAAATTCAAAAAAAGAAAATAAAAAATATATATATAGCAGTGAGAAAAGATGCCGAAGCGCAAAAAAAGGCCAAAAATTGGTTGAGGAGGTTCAAAAATGCAAAGATTGAAATTTGATACTATATCGTTGATTGATAAGAACCCTATTAACAAAAAAAATTCAATTTGAAAAAAATATCTAAAATCAGATGTTTATGGACTCAATTAAATTTTATCGAATGTTTAATTGAATTGATGGAGGGTTTGATTGCAAGAAAATTTAATCTTTAAGTCAATTTAGGCTTTTATTGAAAGAAATTAAAGTTCTAGAGTCAAATTATAATTTTGAAGACTTGATTTTGTCAAATCAGGGGCTTAATTGTATAATTATTGAAGTTTGATGACTAATTAAGAACTTGATTGAAAAAATCAAAAACCAAGGGCCAAACTGGAAAAGACGTGTAAATAGAGGGGCTGAAATTGACCAAATCAAGGGCTAAATTAAAAAAATTGAAAGTTTATTGATCAATTGAGGATCAACTTACATGAATCAAAAACTGTCTTGTAAATGATGTTAAAATCAAAGGATCCAATTACAATTTACCCCGGGACTTGATTACAAAATTGTAAAACTCCAATGACCAAATCAAAAATATTCATTTGAATTTGAAAGCGGTGTCGTTTCCTTGACAACTGTTCATTACCTTCTTCCTCAGAAACTGTTTCAGCAATAAAAATGTTGGAGGCGTTTTATCATTAAGGCATTGAAATTGTCTCAATTACGGGACATGTCTCACGGATATTATCGAACCGGCCGTTACCAGCATAGGGCTTCCTCTGGCCTTATAAAAGCAGAAAGAGGAAAACCAAAAAAAAAGAGGGGGGAGGAGAAAAGAAATTGAGGGGGGGAAGGGTAAAAAAAACAGAGAATAGGGAAAAAGAAAGGGGAGAATTAAACAAAAAGCATAGGGAAAGAACAAATATCAGTGAAAAACAAAAGGGATGCCCTCGACTTCTTCTTCAGTGGCAGCTCCAAAAGCTCCATTTTCAGCAGCCACTGTTGTTATTGCTTGAGAAAACCAGAGGAAAAAGCTAAAAAAGCAACGAACAAACACTGAGGGGCTGACCGAAGGAAGCTTCAACAGAGGGGGAACGAACACAAGGAACAAACAACGCAGGGGTTTTTGCCAAGGAAGACGATCGCCATCTCTAGCAGACCAGGTAAAAGGTTGCTCTTCTCTCCCCGTTTTGCATTTTCATCTAGGTGTAGGCACTGTGCAAAGGTAATTTTAATTACCTTTGTACTGTGCAGTGCATGCGTGAGTAATTCATGCATGCGACCTGCAGCAGTGCCTAGCATGGTCACTGGCTTGGGCTAGTGACCCAGCTAGACTTGCTAGGTCCAGCCTAGCCACATGAGCTGAGCTGGACCCGACCAAAAAAAAAGGAGAGATTTGCGGTTTTTCTTGTGTATTTATTTTATGGTTTGTATTTTTAGATTGTAAAAATATAAATCTGGTATTAAAATACCCGGTTTTTTATAAAATGTTGCAAAAATATATATATCTGGAAAAACAAAAAAATATATTTTATTTTCATGCATACAACCAAGTCTCTCAAAGAAAAAAAATCATATTGTATTACAACATAGAAAATTTCAAAAACATATGTCTTAGCATGTATTTTCGGCTTTAATAACTAGTTTATTAAAGTAATGAGAACTAGGCCAACATTTCAAAAATTTCAAAAAACTTATTTTGTTTTCTTTTAATTTTGGGATTACGAACTTACATGTAAGACGTACTCCTAATATTAAAATTTGTTTCTTTGGTTGACGTTAAAATAGTTAGGTTTTACCCAAAAAGATAAAAGATCTCCTTACCGATGAGGACTTTTCTTAAACCATAGACGGACTAGCAATTAAAAATACAATAATACCTTAGATTTCATTAGATAATTAAACAATGCAACTTACCTTAGATAGGGCGTATTTGGGGTGCTAACACCTTCCATTTACGCAATCAGTCCCCATACTTGATCTCTAAGACCAGTTAGGGTCCCTAGTGACCAAATACTAGGTGGCAACTCCCATTCCATTTTTCCACTGATAAAAGACAAGAATTCCTTATCTCCCTATATTTGCCACATAAATAGAATATACTGTATGAGAGTGGATTTTTCACCGCGACGCCGCACACATGCAACATCATCTTTTAATAGCAAAGAAACATGAAATGTATTATGAACCATGGCCAATTATGAGGGCAAGTTTATTTTATATACTACGGGCCTGATACGTCTCAGGATCTCAAATGGTTCGATGTACCTCAAAGCTAACTTCCCTTTCATCCCAAATCTCAACATATGATTAGATAGAGCTAGCTACCTTTAGAAACACTTTATCCTTAGGACTAAACTCGAGGGGTCTCCTTTGAATATCCATATTTTTTTTTGTCTATCCTGAGCTGCCTTCATTCGATCTTTAATGACCCTCACTTTTTCAGTGATCACCTGCACCAATTCTGCCCCATACAACCTTTTATCCCCTACTTCTTCCCAACACAAGGGTGTCCTACATTTTCAGCCATAAAAGGCTTCAAAGGGAGCCATCATAATTGTTTCATAATGATTGTTGTTATACGTAAATTCTACCAGTGATAAATGTTCTTCCTAGTTTCCACCAAATTCCAAAGCACATGCCCTTAGTAAATCCTCTAGGATTTGGATAATTCTCTCAAATTAGCCATCAGTCAAAGGATGGAAGGCTGACAAAAAAAAAAAAACTAGTCTTTAGCCGTAATACCCGACAGAAATTTAAGTAAAAGACCGGCTCATGCTAAGTAAAAGTTTAGGGGAGAAAACCAGTCTGCCTTAAGGGAGAGATTAGAGTAGGAAAAACCGGTTTTAGAGAAACCAAAACAGGAACATGAATACATTTAAACCAGCGCCAAACAACCCACCTCATTTAAGGGGGGATAAATACAAGAAGAGAGGGTGACCCTTACTCTTCCTCAAAACCAACCAGTTGTATGCAACAAACCCTCTCCCTCTTTTCCAAAGAGAAGACCCTCAACCTAGCTGCATGCATCTCTCTTGAACCTTAGAGAGGAAATGAGAGTTAAACAAAAACCGTAGATGGCCAAAACCATAGTAGGAGGAGGAGTGTACGTGGCTGGCCAGTGCTGCTGGGGAAGGAAAGAAGGAAAACAGAAGTAGAGAGGAAGAGGAAGAAGAAAATTGAGAGTTGAGGGGAAGAAAACTATAGATCCCTTCTTAAAGCAACTGAAAAATCATAAGGCATGAACCAAACCTCTTTCCCCACCTACTTTTGAGACATTAGGACCAAAAAGATGAAGGAAACCCCAAGTAGATGACCTAGGATCTTTACACCATCTGCTAAGGAAAAATTGAAAGATATCTTGATGAAAAGCTAAGACACAGGCCTAAAATGTTCATGAAGATTCCAAGATTCAAAGCTACCATTTTCAAGTTCAATTCTTAGCAACAAAAGAAAAGTCTGAATTTGTCATGCAGCCTAGGTATTGTTCGGTGTTCAGCCCATATCTCGAGTTCTAGAAATCCAAATGAGCTCATTCTTGTTTGTTTTGAACGCTAAGACAAATGCCCACAACTTTAATGAAGACGAACAGTTCAAATTCTGATGTTAGCATGAGCTCATGAGCCAATTCTTGTTTGTTAAATGGTTAATCTAGATCTGTGTTGTACAATCCTTGGTACAACAAATACTTGATCTTTTCATAGTCAACTGTATGGTTAACCGACACTTGTGCTATTAAAGGAACTTGATTTGTTATTGATATAAATTAGCATCATGAATACCTTATAATATTTATAAGTATTGGTGTTACTTAAATAAGATAATTAAAATGATCATGTTAATAATTTATAATGAGCCATTAATGATAAATCATCTTTACATTAATATCACATCTCAAAATTCTCTTTAACTCCTTTTATTATTTGTAATTTATATAGTTGACCTCCATGTGGTTCAACCTCGGTCTTGCCGGGTTATTTATTACTTCAACACTCCTGCCCTTGGGATAAGACATCAATCTTTTAATCATGTTAAGTTTTCGGCGCTGTTTCCGGGGAGGTAAATTATTGTATAAATTATATATTTTACTTTTCTTTCTATTTTTTTCTTTCTTTATAATTTTTGTTTCTTTTTTTTTCTCTTACACTTGCATGAGAGTTTGGTCACGCACATTAAGTGGTAGACTCTGTAGGAAATCTTTACCCTCTTCAAAAAACATGGCCAAAGAGAATAATCAATCACTTCATAATGAGAACAATCATGTTAGAACACTTAGAGACCACATGAATCCAACAAGAACAAGTGCACCATCATGTATAGTTTTCCCTCCTGATGCATCTCACTTTAATTTTAAACTAGGTATTATTCAACTTTTATTTATTTTTCATGGTTTAGATCTAGAAAATCCATACTTGTATTTGAGAGAATTTGAAGATGCTTGTAACACTTATAATGACTCAAATTGTAGCATGAACACCATCAGATTAAAGCTTTTTCCTTTTTCTCTAAAACATGAAGTTAAAACATGGCAGCAAAATCTTAGGTCAGGATCCATTTGTGCTTGGGATGAAATATAGCAACAGTTTTTAAAGAAGTTTTTCCCTTCTCATAGAACAAACTCTTTCAAAAGACAAATCACCACATTCACTTGAAAGCTAGGCAAAACATTTTACTACTGTTGAGATAGGTATAGAGACTTGCTTAATACATGTCCTCATCATGGTTTTAAAACATGGAGATTGGTTTCACATTTTTATGAAGGGTTAACATCTAAAGATAGGCAAATGGTGGAATTGATGTACAATGAAACTTTTGAAGATAAAGACCCTGATGAAGTAATGAAGTACGTAGACTTGTTAGCTGAAAATGCTCAAAATTGGGATACTACAAGCACTTGTGAGGCACCAGGTAAAACTCAACCTCATACATCTAGTGGAGATATGTACAACCTTAGGGAAGATCATGACCTCAAAGCTAAATTTGCATCTTTAGCTAGAAAAGTTGAGGCACTAGAATTGAAAAGGAGTGGTCAATTAAAATATGTTCAAGAAATTATGTGTCAAATCTATGAAACTAATGAACACTCAACCAAAGATTGTCCAACTTTGCCTTCTTTTAGAGAATGTCTCCATGAACAAGCTAATGCTTTAAACAGTTTCCAAAGGCCAAATCATAATCCATATTCACAAACGTACAACCCTGGTTGAAGAAATCATCCAAATTTTAGTTGGAAGAGTAATAACAATAATGCACAAACTTCATTTAATGTCTCCATGAACAAGCTAATGCTTTAAACAGTTTCCAAAGGCCAAATCATAATCCATACTCACAAACGTACAACCCTGGTTGAAGAAATCATCCAAATTTTAGTTGGAAGAGTAATAACAATAATGCACAAACTTCATAGCTACCATTTCAAGCACACCATAATTTTCAAAATTCTCATGAATATGCACCTCCTTATGCTCCCCCTTTGAGGGAACATTGCATGCATTCATTGAAAAGCAAGAGACAATCAACACTCAAAATGCTCAAACTATGGCAGATTTGAAAGATACTCTTGCAAAGTTCACATCTCCTCTTAGTTTTTAGGAGAAAGGTAAGTTTCTATCTCAACCACAACAAAATCCTAAAGGAAAATACAATTTAAGTGCAAGCAACTCCGTAAGCTAACACATGGATCAAGTCAAATCAGTCACTACTCTCTGTAGTGGTAAGGTTATTGAAAAACATATTCTTGAACCTTGTGAGAAAGATGATGAGTTAATCTCTGAAGGTAAGGAAAGGGTTGAACCTGAACATTGCAAAGAAAAGACTGCTTCCCCACCAACGCTTCCATTTCCTCATGCCATGACCAAACAAAGAAAAATTAATTGACACGACCAAAAGATTGATGTCTTCTCCCAAGTGCAGGAGTGTCGAAATAATAAATAACTCGGCAAGACCGGGGTCGAACCACAAGGAGGTTAATTGTATAAATTATAAGCAACAATAATACAACAATAGTAACAACAATAACAATAACAATAACAATAATAATAATAATAATAATAATAATAATAATAATAATAATAATAATAATAATAATAATAATAATACTAGTAGTAGTAGTAGTAATACTAATAATAGTAATAGTGATAGTAATAGTAAAAGTAGTAATAATAATAATAATACCAATAATACTATTAATAATGATAATAATAAAGATTAAGTAGAAGAAGAAGTTGATGAGAACTTTAAGATGAAAGATTAACGTAAGGATTAAACAATGATAACAACAAATGTCAAGGTTAGAGGATCCACTAATGGTATTTCAAACAAGTATAGTATAAACTCTTATTATTCAATTGGAAACCACACACAAAGGAGGTTCCAATCAGATTATAAATTGTTAACATGATTACATTAGTTATCTTATTCAAATAATGCTAATACTTGTAAATGTTGTCAAGCATTCATGATTATAACTTATGTTAACAACAAATCAAGTTCTTTTCATAGCTCAGGTGTCGGTTATACCATACAGTATGGGCTATGAAAGTGCCACGTATTGGTTGTACCAACTGTTATACAACATAAATCTAGATTAACCATTTAACAAGCAAAGTATTAAAAGTGAACAAGATAACAAATATAAAGCATGTTAGTTGTCGCACCCTCCCGAGAGCTCGACGTCGCGGCGACCCATCCTTCGTAGCGGGGATTCGATGTTGGGGTCTTTCTGTTGTGAAAAAGGGAGTCGCCACCTAGTATTATGGTCACTAGGAAACCTAAC
>Ga0325405_1001651_pt1 | contig 22763 bp, 10 predicted proteins | sample PopdelMetagenome_21_FD_205663 | JGI IMG/M metagenome (GOLD analysis project Ga0325405, IMG submission 205663) | Populus deltoides microbial communities from Bellville, Georgia, United States - Xylem-Control-R2 | ecosystem: Host-associated > Plants > Phyllosphere > Stem > Wood/Secondary xylem...
GTGTGATGGTAGACTTAATCATTGCTTGGAGTAATTGGGCTTGACTAATGGTCTAGTAGGTTGAGGAGCTAGGTAACTCTCATGTTCATCTTAAAAAACAAGTCATGTATTGTTATAGAAGATCCTCCGATGCTTAAGTTTGGAAATGCAAAAGGAGAATACTGTATCAAGGCAAATGGTCAAGATGTGAAAGGGGTCAGGGCATTGGAAAGGTGTTACTAGGAGGTGGTGGCAATGATTAGGAGGGTGGTGATTTAAGAGGTGTTAATCATGAAATGGTAGTGATCAGTAGGCGATGGTGACCAGCAGGTGTTGACTTAGGAGGTGGTAATGACTTCGAGCAAGAGTAGTGAAAGTGGCTATATGGACTTGTGTGGTTTGCTTTGCTATTTTGTTTGGTGTTATTTTTCTTGTATCCACCTTAATGTACTTATCTCGTGGAAAGTGGAGAAAGGACATGTACATCATGGCGAGTGGAGAAAAACGAGTTGTTGGTTATTATATTATTGGTGGATAGTTTAGTGCCACCATTGGTTATGATACCACCATATGCTATTAGTGGAGAGATTGGTGATTGGTAAGTGCATATTAATGTAACACCTTGAAATTGACATCGCAAGATACTTTGAGCCTTAAACTCAATGAAAAACAAGATATTTTTTTTACCGTCAACTTCCATTACCAATCCTTTTAACACTACTAATATAATCTTAACTTCATCCTATTATATTTGATACATTCAAATCTTAATAAAATTTTGATAGTCTTATTTGTTTGCCTGCCTTTACAGTTCTTTGTTTTCACCTGAGAACACCTGCATAATCTCTAATCAAATGAATTCCCATTCATTCAAACATCAATGTCTACGCATTAGGGCCTCAGACCTTGCCATCATTAAATGCATTAGTAATACACATGTTATCATCCATAAAACCTAATAGACAATATACATTATAATACTTATTTATGAAGTACATTACACTTACTCAAAAGGGTTTTGAAATTACAATCCCATTACAATCTAGAGTTATTGGAATTAAAATATGAATGAATAATATTAACCCAAACCGAAACAATGATAGCATTATCCTTTACATACAACATCAGCCTAATAGCAGACCCAATCAATCAGTCTAAGTAATGCATCAGAAGTCTTTATGGAAACACAAGATGGATAAATAATTTATTATTTCAAAACTCAATAGAAATTACTATCCAAAGACTTAAAAATGATACCAAATAGTTCAAATTACAACATTTCATATATTTCTCATAGTATCAAACATACATGTCAACCTTAAACTTACATTTCATGCCTTAGCAAAATTCTCCTTTCTTTAAAATCTGATACTACATTGTCACCGTCATCTTGTCATCATAGATGAACCACTCTTGACCTACATATTGTATATTCATCCGAATACAACATTAAAAGTTAACTTCATATCCAAAAACAACGTACTTTACAAGAAGTCACCATGAGGTTTATTCCCTTAAATCATACCCCAAAGGTTTATTTCTTGCATAAACATATCCCATGGTATTGTCCCTATATAAAATGCTAAGTGAAGGATGAATCCTCATTTGGTGACCCTATTATGCACTCTCTAAAAAATCAAGCCTTACACCAGATGCCATCCTTCAATTCCACACAAATATGATAAATATTTTCTCTATTTTGATCCCTACATTAATCCTTTAACATTTTGTTCGACCTAATATGGTCTATGCCAATGCATTTTTAGTCATTCATATTTCAACAATACCTTGTGTATAACTAATTACATATATTTCAATAAACTTACTCATCACTCGGGTTGATAACCATATCACGCATGAAACTACAAACATGAAAGCCCATATTCTTACCTAAAGGATTACCTTAATAGCTCTTAAATTTCTAATGCATACCGTTCCTGAATCAGTCTACACTCGTACACTTTTACGTTGTCATAACAACCACTATTCATCCATAATTACATTGTCCAAACAACCCTTATTCGCACCCAATGCATGTTGTCCAAAACAAACACCCATCATGTAAACCCTGACAAAAAATATGGTTAAATTAATAATCACTAAATAAATTCTAGGAAGGGTGATTCATAAAGAAAGAATTTAATAGGCTTATGGGAGTAAAGTATGGTCCAAAAGAACATGAAAGCAATATACTAGAAACCTGAGAAGAAAAAAAAATTAAAAGTTGTGTGAGTAAAGAGATGCTTTCTTAGAAGATTAAATAAGCCTAATTAGGAAGGTAATTTGATAATGAGATGGATAAATAAACTTCTAAGCATGAAATGTGGCTTAAAAAAGAGGCATAGGAGTGATGTGTACATGTGGGAATATGAGAGGGGCAAAGAAAAGGCCATGTAAGATAAATAACTAAGGAACAAATAACAAAAACAACATTTAAAAGATAGCCCATCTTGAGAAGGCCAACATCTTAGAAAGAAGAAAAACCTTTCCTCTGTCATCTTCTCTTTAAATCTTTTTTACTAAAAAATCCTAGCATGCATCCCTATTGAGCTTAGAAAAAGAGAAAGAGAAGTAAATAAGCATCCGAGTTGAGCTTGTGGGTCTAAGTTATAGGAAGAAGACTCCATCATAAAGAGAGAGAGGGAGTAGAGGAACGAAGAAATTAGAGCTGAAAATCAAAGAAAAAAGGGTCATAGACTTACTCAAGTTAATTTGAAGACATTCTTAGTAAGTATTGATGTAAAGCCCCAAATTCTTAACCTAGGGTTCTTGAACAATATTGGGGAAATTGAGGAATTAAAACAAAGAAGTAAAGTATAAATTGAATAACTTAGAAACATGAGAAAATTATGAAGAAATTATGAAAGAAAAGTGGGTGTTTAGGGCCCTGATGTTTTGGCCAAGTGAGGATGTTCTAGGGGAAGGTTTTCTAAATGTGATTTCTATACATACATGTTAAAGATTGAGACTACTAAACATAGCTATGGTGAGTTCTTGATGAAATGGACAAGTAAAAGATATTTTTTATTTGAATTTCTTTAATCATGAGGTGCTTTAATACATGACTATTTTTAACATATAATATGTTAGACCATGATATGTAAACTTGAAGAACATGTTAAGTTAAGAGAGGAATTTAGGAAAAATATCTGGCAATGGAAGATGATGATTCAATCAAAATGAAGAAAATTAAGGGGGGAAGACTTCCAAGTGTATAATTTTATATTTTCACAATATATTGACTATCTTTTCTTGAAATATGATGATTAGAATTAGATTTTATACATTTAGAAGTTTTAAATTTAATGGAGTTACTTAGTATTATGAAACATGTGTTGTGAGGATTAATATAAGGAAATTATAGGGTGTTTATGATTGAGTAGCATGTTTGACAAATAAAATAATGTGGGAAGGAGAAGAAGACTTGTTGAAAATGGGGGTTTTAGTTTCAGCCATGTTGAGAAAAAGTGAGGAAGACACTCTTTAAGAGTAGAACTAGAGTACTTATGTGTAATTTAGGCTATTATTCATAAATATGGTTTTTAATCCTAGAAGTCATCACTTGAGTAGTATAAATTTAATTGTACATAATGAAGTTGAATAATGAATAGAAAAGCTTCAAAATGATTTGACGATGTAAATTTGTGTATACTTGTTTGAAAAATGTTGAAATGAATATTAAGCAAATCCTATAATTCGGCCAACTAATGGAATTGTGGGAAAGAGGGACCTTTCATGATGTATTAAATTTTAAACATGCATGTAGGAAAAATGGATATAATTGGGTGAGTTAAGTTTACCTAGATAATATTGAATATAAAGAGAGTTGAAAACGATACAATAAATGAGGTATTATAGTTGATGTTATACTAACATGAATGCATGAAACATTTTCAAGAAAGTACCTAGATGGAGGGGTATAAGGGTTTCGGCCAAATATAAAATTTTAGAGAGAAAATATTTCAATAAGTACAAATGGGTATGGATGAATGAATTTGAAAATAAAAACATGATACTCCAAATAAAGTAAAGTTAGTGGAGCATTAGTAGCATAAACTTGAGTATACGTAAAAATATCGTTAAATAATGAAAAACAAAGAGTGATGTAAATGTACTATTTGGTAATTACATGAATATGATGTAGAAATGGTCTAAAATGATATGTTGATATAAGATTTTATTGTGAACAAGGAGGAACATTGAGGAACAAATCATTAGTTGGTGGAGGTCATGCCACAAGAAGAGCAAGTATGATAAGGATCAGCCCAACACTAAACGTAATTATGCTAACGACCCATTGGAGGTGCCAATTGGGCCAATTACAAGAGTTAGGGCAAAGAAGCTTAAAGAAGCATAAAATGGGCTTCTTTAGAACATATGGAGCAAAATGGACCTAAAGGGGCTTGGGACATTTAAGAAGAATGAAGGACAACCTATAACTCATCTAATTCAGGTCCAAGAAGAGCCCAATTCATGTGGAATAAGGGGCTGATGAGTCCGACCCCAATCCAACCTTGTTAGGCTTTTTTTTCCTAATGCTACAAGGATAGAAAGTTAGCAATTTATTCTCCTAATTAAGTAAGGAAGTTGGCCAGATCTTATTCCTAAAGAGAGGATGATTATTTAATGTTTTTCCCAACTTAGGAAGGAAAGTAATTAAATCAGCAACAAAGAAGGAAATTTGTTTTCTTATTTATCCAAGTTAAACAAGGAAATCCAAGCTAATCAAGGACATCAAAGGGGGCAACAACATAAATTTTTCAAATCAGATTTCTCCTAGTTTATTTGGGACTTCTTAAGGGTGACAAATTTGATTCTAACATATTTAGGATGATAATTTTTGAATTTTTATTAATTTTATTAATTTTTTTCTTAGTCTTTGAGTTTTATTACTTATTTGGGTCAATTGTAAGTGGGCTTCATATAAGTCCACCTAAGGGGGTCCATTAGGGTTTCTTTAAGTCTAGAATCAGTATAAATAAAAGTACAACCAAACATGTAAGGTTACGCAATTTTCAAATCAATAAACTTCTTTGCTGCACTTATTATATGTTGGTGGGATAATCTCTCTTCCTTGGTTCTCTAAAGAACTGAAAATGACTTATTGAAGAACAACTGGCTTCATGGTGTCATCCTTATTCTCGTTCGCGAATCAATATTCATTGGGTGAGGGTTTTCTGTTTCCAAGTGCTGGTGCCTAGGTAGAAGATATTTTTGTGTCACACTCTTATCAAACCTAATTTACTTGGCTTTTCAGGAATTGGTGTCTTTGCGTGTGGATTGCGTGACCACATGATCACAAGATTTGCATCATTTGGTATCAGAGCTTGGCTCCATTAATCAGGTTATATCCTTCTGAAATTTTCATTTCTTGTTGATTCCGCAAAAATTCCTTAGTATCCAATTTCTTCTTCTCCTTTAATTTGTGGCATATAATTTTTTTTTGTTATTTCATTCTGTTACTGTTTAAAATATATTAGGAGCATCAAAAACAAAAAAAAAGGAGAAGAAAAAAAAATCATTCAAAAAGACGTTTATTGGTTTCTGCCGCAAAAACTAAACAAGGGAAAATTGGATCAAATTAACTCAGAATTAGTTCACATTTGATACTCTAATTACTGGGGTCCTAAACACACCACATATTAATTTTGGGGTCAATTTGATATCGTTTTCTTTGTTTTTCAATTTTAGATGTAATTAGGTCTGATTCATAATGTTTTTGCGTCAGTATATCAAACCTTATAGTAAATTGCTCAAACCTTATATTCTATCTGTTTGGGTTTATATCGCACTATATCTTAAATTTTAGCTTAATTAGACATCATTTACTTTAGGTTCCAGATTCAGACTTAACTCGTCATCAACAAGTCTATTTTGTGTCAACTTTTGAAATTCACTTTGTTTCTATTGTTTTCATTTCTTGCAGTATATTTTAAACATATCCAACATATTTGGGTGTTGTTTCATTATTTTGCATATTTCATTTATGTTTTTATTCGAGTCTTCAGTTTCGTTCATATTTAGAATAGATTCACTTGCTACTCGCGAGACTATCATCGCAGTTTTATTTTTGCTTGTTTTCTACTTTTTATTGCTTCTTGAGTCATACACACACACACACACACACACACACACATATGGATTGCGCTGCTAAGTTAATTCTATTTGGTGTTGGTTTTAGTTCTGCAAGAACCTCAAGAAGGTGAGACGAGAGGTGTAAGAGTGTGAGGATATTAAGAGTGTTTGAGTGAAACACGAGTGATATGAAGATTTTTTTTACCACTAACCAATTTTTGTAGGTACTAATATGTCAGATCAAAACAACACATCACCCCATCCTGAGGGAGAACTTAAGTTCTAAATGCAAGCCATGACGCAGATGATGGAAATGATGAATTTTATGATGGGGAACGTGTGTGACAAACTTGATAGGGTGGTGAAACATGGTAACGAGGCTGATACAAGCACCCAAGACGTGAGGAAGCTTGGGGATGAACCGAAAGCAAACAGTGGCAGCATGGCCGAAAGGCCAAAATGGGCTAATTATGAGGATTTGGAGGAGGATGTTGGTGATATTGGTGATGGTGGTTTTGAGGACAATACCATAGGTCATCAGGAAGGTTTTCGGCAGCCTAGAAACCAAAGGGATTTTAGGAATGGAATTAGGGGCCAATTCGGCCAAAGGGGAAATTTTCGTAGTGTTGGGGGACATGATGATTTAGATGGTGATTTGGATGCTATCAAATTGCAAATACCTTCCTTTCAAGATAAAAACGATCCTGAGGCGTATTTGGAGTGGGAGAAAAAGATGGATTGGATTTTTGATTGCCATAACTATTCGGAGGCGAAGAAAGTAAAATTGGTAGTCATCAAATTCATGGATTACGCATTGATTTGGTGGGATCAGAATGTGATTAGTAGAAGGAGGAGTGAAGAGAGGCCGGTAGCGTCGTGGGAGGAGATAAAAGTGTTGATGAAAAGACGATTTGTGCCTAACCACTATTATAGAGATTTGTATATGAAATTGCAGGGTTTGAATCAAGGTTCAAGGTCCTTGGATGAGTATTTCAAGGAGATGGAGATCACAATGATTCAGGCCAATGTGATTGAGGATAGGGAAGCTACTATGGCTAGATTTTTCTAAATAGGCTCAATAAAGACATTGTAAATGTTGTAGAATTACAACATTATGTGGAATTTGAAGGACATGGTCCATATGGCAACGAAGGTGGAGAAGCAAATAAAAAGAAGGGGTAGTATGTATTTTTAGACTAGTTCGGCTTCATCTTCCTCAATATGGATGCCAAATTTGAAGAGAGAAGGGGTTGTCCAACAGAGTCTTATGCAAAGGCCGAACCACTTAACGCTAAAAGGGATGCTCATATGGATTGGAAAGGTAAATCTGAATCTCAACCTACTCGTGATAGAGATATTAAATGTTTTAAGTGTTTAGGGAAAGGGCACATTGCATCTCAGTGTCCAAACCGAAGAGTTATGTTTATAAGAGATAATGGGGAGGTTGAATTTGAAAGTGAAGAGATGCCACCTTTCATGGATTGTAGTGATGAGGAGATTGCATATCAAGTTGAGAGGGAGGCCTTAGTTATAAGGTGTGCGCTGAACATGTAAATCAAAGAAGATGATGTAGATCAATAACAGGAAAACATATTTCACACTCAATGTCACATCCAAAACAAGGTATGTAGCATGATAATCAATGGAGGTAGTTGTGCTAATGTAGCTAGTGATACTCTTGTGAAGAAATTGAATCTGAGTTGTGTTAAGCATCCTAGGCCTTATAAATTGCAATGGTTAAATGAATGTGGTGAAGTGAAGGTTACTAAGCAAGTATTGATTGCATTTGCTATTGGAAAGTATTCGGATGAGGTTACATGTGATGCAGTCTTAATGCATGCTAGCCACTTAATTTTGGGGCGTCCATGATAGTTTGATCGCAAGGCGATTCATGATGGGTTTAGAAATAGGTTCACTAATGTAAAGGATGGTAAAACCATTACTCTTGTACCTCTTTCTTCAAAACAAGTGTATAATAATCAAATGAAATTAAAAAGGGAGTGTGAGGATGGGAAGAGTGAAAATTCACTTGAGGACAATGGTGGGAGAAGACCATCAGATTCGGCTAAACCTAAATCATTAATTAAACCGGTTGAGAGTGGAGGTAAAACTCGTGCCACAAGACTAAATTGAATGGGAGCCTTATGTAGTCTAATTGTAGGAACTATTTCAGATATGTATCTTATTTTGTATTATGATAGTAGTACATTAAACATATGTTATATTTTTTTAATTAATTCCCCTTTAAGGTAACAAGTTTTGGATGATTAAGTAATGGATGTTGATTAACTTAATTATATTAATACACTTTTAGCTTTAAGTTTTATTTTAGATTCAAGTTTTTAATTTAAGCAAGTTAAAGGAAGTTATGTTTTATTCATCCTTTAAAATTAATTTTTTGTATATTGATTTAAATATATGTCATATGCATGAATACAAGGAGTTGTCAATGTTTCCAATTATGATGTGCAGTGAAATGGGGAGTGGGTTAATATGAATGGACATTGATGATTATGTTGGATTATGTGTAAATTGTTTGATGTTAACATTAGGGATTGTTAAAGAAATACGGGAGACTTTGCCAAAATTTAGTAGATTTTCAATTTTTTTAAAAAATCTTACCAAGAATTGAACATGAAATGCATTGAATCATAGAAAAAAATGGTACGGGGTGTTACACAACACCACCAAACTTGCTATCAAAATAGTTTTATTTACACACAATTGCTATCCAAAACAGCCCTCAAGTCCACCATAATACGCTATCAAAATAGCTTTATTTACACACAATTGCTATCCAAAACAACTCTCAAGTCCACCATAATACGCTGTCAAAATAGCTCTTAAACTCACCACAATGCATTATCAAAACAACCTTAAACATACCCCAAACATGTTGTCGAAACCGTAATAATTCACACATAACGTGCTGCCAAAACAACCATAACTACCTACTCTCAGTCTGCTGGTTTAATTAATTTCACTTATGAGGTTTTAACCAAATTCTTACTTTGTTCATGATATACATCAACCTCAATCCCATCCAGCTTCCTTTCTTTACTATTGCAATATCAATCACATTCTTTTTCCTTGAATGTTCTAGTTTTAAACTAACACCTTTCATTCATCACTTAACATTTTACTTTGTTTTCCAAAACCCATGCCTTTGCTGTCAAAGTTTTAATTTCTACTAATGATAGTCTCCATTGTCCACTATAGTGATATAACAGTAGTTCTCACTCAGGTGGCAGACTATTTTATCTCGATATCAGTGTAATATGATATCGTTAGTCTTCACCACGTGGCAAACTGAATAATTCATCTCGGCCATTAAAAAAATGATGCCAAATATTCCTGGTCATCAAACAGTGATGCCAAATAATCTCGACCATTAAACATTAATGCCAATTATTCCATTAATCCTTTATTTTTTTTTCTCTTTCTCTTTTCTTTCTATTTTTATTTATCTTGGAACCATTGGTTCAAATCAAAGAACTACATTAATGAAAATCATTGAATTTAAAACTAGTGTACGGTGTCGAGCACCTACATGTCTTTCATAACAATCTTGCTCTCCCAACATGAAGTCCTATTTTCACTGTCCTTCCTGGATCACATAACATAATCTTATCAATATTTTTCAACTCTAATCTCCCTGATAAAATACATACCCACATTCATACATATAGGTAAATACATAAACAACATATTATGTCTATAAGCCTTACATTCACATGTGTTTATCTATTCTGAATACATTGAACTATATTCAGAATATGTTCCATCAACATACACATACCTCAAGCAATACCATATTCAAGAGTATGCTGACTTTTACACATCAACACTTTATAGGCATACTTTTAACTTCCCATAACACATTTATATTCATTTATGTATTTCAACGAGGTTTAAACTTTAATTTAACCTTTGTGTTCAAGCACATAACTAAAGCATTTATATATTTTGAACTTTACACTTGTATTAATGCATGCTAACACTCATTCAAATTTCTTAAACATCCATAACCTCATTCGGTCACATTCAATATATTTTCCAAATCCTAAAACTTTCCAAAAGTTTTAAGCTTACAAAATCTTCAAGGTTCCAAACTAAACCTTGTTCAAAATACTCCTTTTTAACATCCATTCATCTATTCTACACAACTCAAACCAACAAATTTCAAATTATTTCCCTTTTGTTTTTTACAAATCAAAGTCTCGGCTAAAATAAGGTTTCCTCCCCTTGAATTTTCTTCAAAGTTTTGATCAAAACTCTACTTACACCTATTTTACAACATTCAAACATTATATTTAACATCATTTTGGATCAACAAACCTAAGCAACCTCTCCCTCTTTAACAAGTAAGTTTGGCCAACACAAGGTATTTATCCTCTTGGAACTTTTATTTTTTTCAAACACATTTACAAGCATAAACATTCATTTCTAAGACAATAATTATCCATTTTCAATCTCATAAACCTTAACCCATATAATTCAATTTAACAACACATTTCGATTACCTCAAATCATGCACCAACACAAAGAAATCAAGGATAAAAACACTTACCCATGATTTTATGATGAATTTTAAGAAGTTTCAATCCTTATTTCTTCAAATTTCTTCCTTCCTTTCTTTAAAACCCATATTATCCCTGTAAACCTAGAGAATATAAGGTTGCATAAATTGCAAACTAATTAAATGGAAATAAAACGAAGAAATTCATGCATAGGGTTAAATAAAATAAAAGGAATTCAGAAATTTTTGGAATATAAATTTACAGGCGAAATATTTTGAGACATTATAAATTAACCCGGAAATGTTGAGGATTGGATTAAATTAAGGAAAATAAGCTAAACTAAAAGTTCTGAGGTGGAGTTATAAAAAAAATAAAAAGAGGTATAGTTCGATTATAAGAAGAAAAAAAAGATGTGGGGGCAAAAATAATACACTTAAAGAAAATGGGGCCTAAGTACAAATAAGAGAAATTATATACTATAAATACTTCTCTGCTTACCAAAAATCTACAACAACCCAAAAGAAAAGAAAAGAGGGAGTTTTTGTATCTATTCTTGCAAAATCAAGAGAGAAACACTAAAATTTCAAGAACCCATCCAAGATTAAGGATTTATAGATGGAGTAAACACTTGTGGGCAAGGGATTAACAAGAAAATTTAAACAAGAAAAGTAGGAGGAGGGCTGACTATCATTAGAAAAAAAGGAAGGAGGGAGTAAAAAATCTTCAATTGGTTGAAGATCGAAACCTTAATTCTTACCGAGTGAGGTGTTCTAAACATGATCTTATAATTCATTTCAAATTCGATTATGAATGGATGCTTTGATGTTGAATTATAGATTAGGGTTCTTAGACTTGAATTGGGGAAAAAAAATATCAATTGTTAAAATTAAGTTAATTTATGTGTGGTATGTGATTTGGTGGTGTGAAACCATGATAATTTACCTAGAAAATGTAGTTTGTGAATGTTATGTGTGAATGGAAAGGGGTTACGAATCTGGATAGGCTTGTCTCCTGATTTTCAGTGAGATTTTGGGTACAAGGATGAGGGAATTAAGATCAGGTTCCTTTATAGAAATTGTAGTTTTGGATGTTAGCAAACCAAGGAAATTGATCTTGCTCAATTTGGAGCTGTAGAACTCCAGTTATGGGTCACCAACCAAGACTGAGTCGTGACTGACTCTGTAGGGCAATAGGACTGATTAGTTGATGAGCAATTTTAACTATCTTGGAGGTAGAACTGGGTTCTCCTTCCTTCATAGAACTTGTAGTCTCGTGTCATAGCTTTCCAATAAGACTAATCTCGCTTGAAACAGAGTTCTAAAACTCTAGATATAGTTAAAAATCTAAGGAGAGTTCAAGATAGTAACAGTTCAATGTCTAGACAGTAACAACTGGACAATAACAGTTCAATATCTAGACAATAACGGTTAGACAGTAACAGTTGGACTGTAGCAGTTCGAGATTTAAACAGTGACAGTTCAAATATAAGGAAAGGAATGATAACTATGGTTGGATAAAGAATGACAACATTAATGGGTGCAATGAGAAAAATATAAAATATAAAGAAAGAAATGATTGAAAGAAAGACCTATTAGTTGTTGATATGATTATTATAAAACATATCCTTGAATGAGGAAAATTTATGAGTTGAGCCTGTGATTGCAAGAGGGACCATCGATGTGGTGCAACAGCAGCAGTAGGGGAGCACGAGCAGAGCTTCTACTACAGGTAGGTGATCCGTACCTATACTTTCTATTTAAATTCCATGATTTAATATGTTATTGATGTGATATGTGAATTACCGAATGTTGGATATTATGGGATATGAGGGAATTTTGTGTAATGATGTCGATATTTTAAATGGCATTCAAGGTGAAAGGATGTTGTGTGAATTGCCAAATGATGAAATTATCGATGACAAAGGAAATATAAGAAATGTGATATGGGGCGTGAACTAGCATACGTTTAGTGTATGTTAGGACACGGGTAAGGGGATCAACATGTAATGCTTTTGCAGATACATGTTTGAATATTAAAATGTATAAATATTTTTTTTCTAAATGAAATTATGATTCTTAATTCAAATATGTATCTGCAAAAGCATTATTTTTTTTTCAAATTTTAAATTCTTATCACCAAATAAAATTTAACTAAGATTTCATTGATTTTAGGAAAATGCAAAACATAAAAACATTATATATCACGAAATTCAAATTTTGTAATTTTATTCATTAGCTTATAAAATCTCTCTTTATTTGTTAGAATAGTCATTAAAAGGAGTCCTCAAACTTTAATTTATTTTTTTAATTTCATCCTAATCCTCCAATTTTAAACTCAGAGCTCTAATAAACAATGAAATAATTGTATATTTCACACCTCTATTTTTGATATTTTTTAATATTATTTTTTTATTCATACAGTCCCTTTACTTTAGATATTTTTTAATATGATTCATTTATTGTGATTTGATCAATACTTCTATTAATTGTCAACGCATGTCAAGAATAAAGAATTTTACACCTACAATTATATAAAAAAAGAATAATTAAAAAATTGTATAAAATCAATAAACAAACAAAAAATCAGAGGGAACAAGCCCCTCGGACGGCCCTAAGGCAGTTGCTCAGTGGCTGCTCCGTCCACCCTACTCCTGTGCCATTATTTTAGCCCCCCCCCCCCGCGTTTTTTTATCTATAAATACGGGAGAAGAGAGCAGACAAAAAATAGGGAGAAAGAGAGGGAAAAAAGGGAGAATCAGCGGGATAGAAAAAAAAAAAGAACAAAAACAGAGAGCAGAACAGAGAAGGGGAGAAGAAAAAACGATAGAGACAGAGACAGAGAGGGGGGGAAACCAACAGAACAGGGGGGAGTTGACGGGAGAACGAAGAAATAAAGAAACCGAAACAGAGGGGGATTGGGAAGAGAAATCAAAAGAAGAGCATAGGGGATATAGAGATAGAGAGAAGGAAACAAGGGAGAACAGAGGTGGGAAGAAGGAGAGGGGAAAGAGGGAAACAGAAACAGAGAAGAGAGAAAGAGTGAATGAAACAAAGAGTAGAAATAAAGTAGAAAGAGGCACACTCTTAGGAGGAGAAGAACCATCGACCGACGTAGCAGCTCCTCACTACATAGCCACCATGTTTGGAAGAAGAATCATTAGGATTCCCAGCCGCCGCCACCGTTACCACAAGCCACCAGAGACAACAACCACACTCCTTCATTCCAGGTAACCTTCCCCCTTTCTCTGTCCATTTTTTATTCATCTTTATTTGCATGCAGAACGTGAGCAATTCACGTTCTACAGCAAATGAAATATAATTAGGTGGTTACTGTGTAGAGCACAATAACCTCTTAATTATAATTCACTGGTACCAGCAACCAATACATTGGTTGTTTCGGGCAAGAACATCAGCCCAACCCATGTGGCTGAGTTGAGTCCAACCAGAAGTAGGTTCTCTTTTGGGCCGGTTCTGGCTCAATTTCATTTTGGGCAGATTTCAGCCCAGTTTCTTTTTGGGCAGATCTCGGCCCAGTTTCTTTTTGGGCTAGGTCTGGTCTATCCCAAAAAAAATTCAAAAAAATCATTTCAAAATTTATGATTTTCTTGCGTAAATGTTTAACGACATTTTGATTAATATTAGTTTGTATTTTTATACCGTAAAGAAATAAATCCAGTATTAAAATACCTGTTTTTCATCAAAACATTAAAAAAATTAAAAAAACATTTTTTTTCATGCATACGGCCAAATCTCTCAAACAAAAAAATCACATCGTATTTTCATACAAAGAGAATTTCAAAAAAAAAACATAGGTTTTAGCATGCACTTTGGCTTTAATAACCAGTTTATTAAAGTCATGAGAACTTGTCCATTATTTCAAAAAATCCAAAAAAATTATTTTATTTTATTTTAATATCTGGCATTATGAAATTACACGTAAGACATATTTCTAATATTAAAATTAGTTTCTTTTATTGACGTTAGAATAGTTAGGTTTTACCCAATAAGATAAGGATTTCCTTACCAAGAAGGACTTTTCTTAAACCATAGACAGACCAATAATTAGAAATATGATAAACCCGTAGCATATATCAGACAATAAAACAATATAGCCTACCTTATGTAGGGCGTATTTGGGGTGCTAATACCTTCCCTTTATGCAACTAGTCCTTGTACATGATCTTTGAGACAAGTTAGGGTTCCTAGTGATCAAAATACTAGGTGGCGACTCCCATTCTATTTTTCACTTATACGAGACAAGAATTCATTGTCTCCTCATATTTCCTAGATAGATAGATACAACATATACTTGAGAGTGAACGATCGCCGCGATACTGCACACATGCGACACAAACAATGTCATAATGGAACAAACATTAAGTAATTTTAGAAATTCATATTTTAATGTGAGAACGATACATGACTAGTGTATATTGGATGCTTTGTAAGCTAGTTAATTGCAAGTTTTAACAAACACCAATATGATTTCGACTATCATCAAAGTTTAGATAGTTAAGGCATACAAAATTAACATATTTCTTAAATAAACAAACATACAAGAGTATTTCTATCAATGACCAAATTGATATGAAGAATCGATGCTACAAACATTCGACGGATCTTTTAAACTTGTTGGATTAACCATATTGATCCTATCATCATTTGATGTCTGTTGCGGAACAAAAAAAGGCTTAGGAGGCATTTGTAGAGATTCAATATCTGCTTCAAGCATCTGTACAACTCTATGCATCGATGGACGATCAATAGGCTTCAATTGTATGCACCATAATGCCACTATAGTCATCTTTTTTATTATGTTCTTTTCATGCTCTGTCGCTTGATCTTCAAGTATATCCTTTCCTTCATTAACTTGGTCATAAATCCATGAAGGGAAGTACATCTGGCTTGAATGATCTGCCAATGCATTCAAATTTTTCCTTCTCCCAACCATTTCCACCAACAACATCCCAAAACTATAGATATCGGCTTTGTAAAAGACTCCTCCAATACTTTTGTAAAATAACTCATGAGCCATGTATCCCATCGTTCCTCTAGCCATAGTGAGGGACACAATGCTATTATTAGTTGGATACAATTTTGCAAGTCCAAAATCTGAGATTTTTGGAGTGAAATTTTCATTGAGAAGAATGTTGTGAGGCTTGATGTCAAAATGCAAAATCTGCATGTCACAACCTTGATGTAGATATTCAATGCCACGAGCCACCCTAACAGAAATTTTATATAATTCTTGGTTGCTTAGCGGTATGCTTCCCTGCCTAGAAAAAATATACTTTTCAAGAGATCCATCAAGCATGAACTCATATCCAAGGGCACACGTCGAGCCCTCAAAAGTAAAGCCTATGAGTTGCACCACATTGCAATGGTGAATTCTTCCAATGGTGGCAACTTCATTGATAAATTCTTGCCCATTAGCCTTCTCTTTGCGTAAAATTTTTACAGCCGCAAAACTGCCACTACGAAGTTTTCCTTTGTATACCGAACCATAACCTCCTTCACCTAACTTGTCATTGAATCCTTGAGTTATCTTCTTAATCTCTGAGTAAGAGTACCTTATAAGTGTGAGATTATGATCATGACTTTGCAAGAATTCTTCAATGTTTCCATACATTGATAAATGCCTTCTTCGCCATTTGTAGATCAATAAGGTTATGAGACATGGAAGCCCACAAAGGAATAATAATATATGATATATCCCTGTATATAGATATTATAAGAACATTAATCAATTATGGAAATGTATTATTTGTTATTAGATTGCCATGTAAATAATTTTTTTCTAAATGAAATTATGATTCTTAATTCAAACATCTATATGCAAAAGCATCAATGTTTTTCAAATTTGAAATTCTTATCACCAAATAAAATTTAACTAAGATTTCATTGATTTTAGGAAAAATGCTATATATATCAAAATTTTCTTGCCTATATATGTTGTTTTCAAATTTTGTAATTTTATTCATTAGCTTATAAAATCTCTCTTTATTTGTTAGAATAGTCATTAAAAGGAGTCCTCAAACTTTAATTTATTTTTTTAATTCTATCCTAATCCTCCAATTTTAAACTCAGAGCTCTAATAAACAATGAAATAATTATATATTTCACACCTCGATCTATTTTTGATATTTTTTAATATTATTTTTTTTATTCATACAGTCCCTTTACTTTAGATATTATTTTTAATATGATCCCTCTATTATGATTTGATCAATACTTCCATTAAATGTCAACGCATGCCAAGAATATAGAATTTTGCACCTATAATTATAAAAAAAGAATAATTAAAAAATTGTATAAAATGAACAATTGAGAAATATTATTAAAAAATAAAAATTCAAATTTTGAAAATGCAAAATAAATTTGAATAAAAAAATTAGATTGAAAAATGAAATTGACAAACCATTAGAAAAAAAAAAACACCATGGAGCATTGTAAATATTATTTTGTCATAAAAGAGAAAAAGAGAAAAATAAAATATGTTAAGTCATTCTTATTTATTTACATTTTTTATTTTTGAATATTTAATAACTTTTTAAATACTCCATTTCTTTTTTTTTTTACTAGATGCTTTTCAATTTATTTTTTCTATTTTTAATTCATATTTTGTATAGATAAGCAAAAGATAATGGATGAAACCATTGAAGTACCAATACTTAGAGATAATATTGCAATTAATGGTTTCACATCTTAAAATACATTCATTGTCCATTTTAAAAATTCAATGAATGGTTACAATTTATTTTTTCCATTTTAATCTAGTATTTAATTTGTTTCTAAGAGTTTTAGAGATTTTAAATTTGATTTTTTTCCTAATGTTTCCATTTGTCAATTTTTATAATTCGTTTTATCTTTTATTTTTGGTAAAATTCGAGCTTGAATTTTTATATTTTTGACACTTCTCCATATTTAATGGGAAAATTGACATCAGTTGCAAGAAAATAAGTAATTAGAATTGAATTGAGGAATTTAAATTAGAGACTTATTTTTAACAATTTAAATGATGAAAATAAGTAAAAGGTATATCTTGTAATGGTTTTGCATCTTAATACATACATTGTATGTAATGGTTCACAGTTATTCCAGGAAAGCAAAAGAGAATACCTACCGCTGAGCATAAGAAGCAAAGGTAGTGTAATGAGCAAAATCATAAGAATGCTCAGTAAATCCGAAGAGATGGTCTTCGTGATAAAATGATGCTTTCCTGTCAAATACAAACTTAATTAGAAACACAAACAATATTACATAAAGGCAATGCTCACTTATAAGGTACTTTGGGTAGTTGCCAAGATAGTTTATTTGCTAAACAAATTAATAGAAACTAAAATAAGATTATATGGATAAACTTGCCCATTTTTGCTAATAATCTATGTGAAATTCAAAACAACTTCTATCTCAATGCTCTCATGTGCAAAACAATGCATGTATAATCATATGAAAATGTGGTTTATACATCATATTTTAGCAATCATAACATTCTTAATTAAATTATAATAACCTTTTATAAGGAAAATAAAAAAAATAAAAAAATTCTCTATTTATTCCCAATATGCATTGAACTTTTTTAAAACCATCCCTTCAAGAGACATTATTAAGGAATTTCGATTTGTAATAATTTTAAACTTTTTTATGGTTTTTGTAATAATTTTATAATACTTGTAATTAAACTAATATATAATTTAATTAGTATAATATTTATCTAAATTAACACCAAATATTTACATTAACTCTTTGAACCCAATGAAAGAAGACTTTCACATCCATTTTTGTAAGAGGAAGATTGCAAATTAGCCTAAATAAGACATGCATGAACTGATCCTCACCGTTACTATAAAAGTTGAATTCCAATCCCGATTGCCCTGCAATAATAGAAAAAGAGCAGAGAAAATATGTGAAATATTGTACGATATATACAAAATAAGTGGAAAGGCTAGCATGAACGAAAGGTCGGTATTTAAATCCTGTAGGATTTATATGTTTCGTTTTTATACATCACAATTCACAGATAAATTTATCCAGCCGAAAGTGTTATAATAAAATAAAATAAATTAACTCACTTGAGCTTCGATATGTTATCCAATCGCCAGCTATATTCACCATAAAAAAAAAAGAAAAAAAAAAGAAGAGGAAAGGTATTGTCAGTGTCCAAGATTTTGTTATATAAAAAATTAAAGAAAATACATATATTCTTTTTGCAAAACCGAGCCATAATAAATAAAGATTCATCACCTTATAATAAGATTACTAATTCATAAATTTAACAGAAGGAAAATAAAACATTGAGAGATCAGTGGATTATCATTTTGAGAGCTAACCAATTCATGTAAATCTTTTAATATTTATTTTGATTCTTATTCATATATATATATTTTTAATTTGATTAATTACCCCTTGTGTTCCTAATCTTTCCTTGTGTTTTTGCTTTGGTGTGATTTTTTATATCACTGCTGACGTTCAAAATAAATATTTTCAATCGGACATCAGTAATAGGGTTAAATTGTAAGGCTTTTTTTAGTTCAAGGACTAACTTCATTAGGTTTAGTTATTGGTTTTCTTAACCTTTCTAAAAAAATCTTCATAATTAATTAGGTCTTTCTATTTTAAAATCATAAAACTACTTTTATTTAAACCTTTGATTTTCTATTCTAATTTCTTATCTCTTTAATTTGATATAATTTTTACTTTATCTATATGTATGTATATATGTATGTATGTATGTATGTATGTATGTATGTGTAATCTACAACTCTTCTTTCAAATGCGTCTCTAAGAAATCGATCTCAATCATCTCAATGTCATAACTCTTCTTTCAGTTGTAGAGATTTTCCTTCAGAAGGGAAAGCTTTTGGCTCCTCGCTTCACGCGTACGTGCGAAAACTGGGCTTGGATACGTGTAATTTGATGGTGGGTATTTTATTTTCATTGAATATTCATTAAAAATATTTTTAAAAATAATTTTACATATTATACTTATATATACATAAAATAATTATTAATATTACCATAAAATATTCTAATCTAATTTAAAAATCATTTCAGTAACTTCATTTAAAGAGAATTTCATTTTTTTTAAAAAGTAATTAAAACAATTAAATAAAAACAAATAGGGTGAAGGGCTAAAAGAATCAAGCCTAAGCATGCAATGTTCTTTTTTTTTTTTCAAACTCAAGTGGACCACGTTCACTTGTGTAGGTAATGTTTCATTCATTACAACAAATTTTTACCACCTGAGATGACCAAAAATTTAAGATTCGTTTATTTTGGACCCCAAAACCCATATTTAAACCCTTTTTTATTTTTATTTTTCTTTAAACATCTAAAAGTTTTACTAACCTTAACAATTTTATTTTCAACACAAAAACACCAGTAAATAAATTAAATAAGAATGAAATAATCTTATATAAAGAAAAACAAAAAAAATCTGAAACTCAATTATCAGTAAATAACACGTTGAAGGATGAAATGAAAATAAAAATCAATTTTCAAAAAGAAAAAAAATTAGAGTTAACCTGCTACATAAAACAATGGATATTAATTCTTAAATAAACAAAATGATGAAAGATGAAACTGAAAAAAAATCATTCAATTAAAAAAATATAAAAAAACTAAAATTAACCCGAATTAACTCGATTAATCCATGATATGAGATATGAGATCAAGAAAAACCCGCAAAAGGAAAAGTAGCAAAAATAAAGAAGCCCAAAGCTCAATAATCTAATGTCGAAAGATAAAATTAAAAAAAAAAAAACCTAAAAAAATCAAAGTTAACTCGAGTTAATCTTCAAAACAGTGACCTGGGCTATGAGACTGAAATTATCCTGTAGAAATCAAACACGAAAAAATCACGAAGTAAAATTCATAATCATGAAAAAATTTAAAACAAAATAAATATCAATTAAAACAATAAAGACCGAATGCAATATAAGAACTAAATGAAAAAAAATGAGAAACTAAAGTGAAAAATAAAAAAATCAACAAAATGATAAAAAAAAATTCAATAGAATAAGGATAAAATCGGATAAAAAATAAAATTAAATAAAATATTAAGGGAAAATTTTGAAAATGAAATCAAGAAAAAAAAAGCAATCAAAAGAATTAAGACCAAATTAATAAAAAAAAATGCTTAGGGATAAAATTGAAAAAAAAAATTCAATAAGCATTAAAACCGTAACAAATAGTAATCAAAAGAATAAGAACCAAAATTGATACAAATACAAATTGGATGACACTTAATTTTTTTTGGAGGGTTGATATGAAATTCAAGACGATAAGAGAGAGAAGATAGAAGAAAAGGAAAAAAAATCCATCGGAGCCCAATTGCTACTCCTCCATGCACACGCGCCTTACCACTATGCAGAGGATGGTGTTAGAGATGTGCAAAAAAACTAAAAAATCAAAAAAATTGAATAAACCGAGAAAACAAAAAACAATTAACCGAAGAAACCGAACCAAGAAAAAAAACCGATTAAACCGATTAGAATAGTTAGAAAAAATCCCAGTTTGATTCGGTTTTGTAATGCAGGAACCGGTTAACCCAGACCGAACCAAACCGGTTCAAATAGAAATAAAAAAACCGGTACTATAAATACCTTCCAAACCCATTTACAGTTCTACATTTTAGTCTCTTCTTCTAACCTAGCCGCCGCCCCCCCCCCCGCCCCAACTCCCTCTTGATTCACTCCCTCTTGATTAAATATTCATCTCTTTTATATTCTCTCCCATCTATAGCTTTATATTTCAGTCTCTTCTTCTAACCTAGCAAACCTAGTCGCCACCCCCCTTGCTCCCTTTTGATCAAATCTTCATCTCTATTCTCTCCCATCTACAGATCTGCTTTATGTCTCAATCTTTCTGTCTCTAAATCAAAACTAGCAGTCGCTCCTTCAAGTTCTTTGTTTCTCCAAGTTTGATGAGAAATTTGATGCTGTCTATTTTCTTTTCTAAATTGGTTTTTTTTTTCTTTTTAGTTTTTATCAGTTTATATTAACCTATTTTGTTAAACTTTTAAGGTGAAATATTCAAGAGAACCAGATGCACTTTTTTCCCTTCAAGTTCAGGTTTTTTTCTTTGCAGTTTATTCTCACTTGGTTTCTGAGAAAATACAAGCACTAAAATGTTGAAGGCATATGATTTGCTTGACAATAATATTAAAATAGCATCATCTTTCCTTTTGTTTTGTTTTTGTGAATGCTGGGAGAGAGACAAATGATGCGTTTTATTTCAATTTCAAGGACTCTTGCAGATTGTATTTCTTTAGTTTTATCAGAGGCATTGTTTTCTTGGTTTAAGTGTTATTTGCTGTATAATCTTATTTTGGATTTTGATTAGAGTTGATTGGTCTGAGAAAACCACTAAGTGCAAATTAAAAGATATTTCTCCTGTCATTTGAGATAAATCCTGGTAAAGGAAAGTTAAACAATGAATATAGGTTTTTTTATATCGATTACAAATTTACAAGCCTTTTAAATGACCCCATCAAAAGTCATAAAAAACCAAAAAAATTAAACTGGTTTTTCTCTTCAATTAACCGAACCAAACCGAACCGAAACTAGTCGTTTTGAACTAGTTTCGGTTCGGTTCAGTTTTTTTAAAAAAAATGGTTTGGTTAGTTTTTTTAGATGAAAACCGAATCAAATCGAAAATGATCACCTCTAGATAGTGCGACACTTCCAACGTTATTGTGAAGGCGACATTTGACCACCAATAAAAAATGTTTGATGTCCACTAGGAGATACAACACGTATTATTAAAAAGGTGCTAGTGTCTCCAACCCATTGGTGTGTATGTTGCACAAACCAACAAATTTTTGCATTATAAATATCTTTATATTAGTGAAAATACTAATTTACCTTTTATTAAAACTAATTTTCCCTCATTTCAAGTAACTTATAACTAAAAGCCATCATGAAATTACTAAGAAGCTCTTTAAATATATAATTTTTTAATATTAAAATTTCCGCAAAGCCTATTTTTAAAAAGTTTGCTTTGAAAGTCATTAAAGTTATTTCAAATTATTAAAAAAATATGCACACATTAATTTATCCCCCTTCAATGAACTAATTACCTCCAATATTAGTTATTTTTAGAATAACCAAATGATTATTTTACAATTTTAATCTACAGTAAATTGTGTAGTTTTTGTTTTTTATTTAATTTTAATACACTGATCTTCCGT
>Ga0325405_1001652_pt1 | contig 22762 bp, 11 predicted proteins | sample PopdelMetagenome_21_FD_205663 | JGI IMG/M metagenome (GOLD analysis project Ga0325405, IMG submission 205663) | Populus deltoides microbial communities from Bellville, Georgia, United States - Xylem-Control-R2 | ecosystem: Host-associated > Plants > Phyllosphere > Stem > Wood/Secondary xylem...
AAAAAAAAAAACAACAAAGAAAAATATGGCTTTCTTGATTTTGGTTCTATTAATATTATCACTTCGACCAGTTATTTTCATTGTTTCTTACTTCTCTTACACTATACTTGCAACAAAGAAGTTCATCATAAACACTATAGCATTTTGAACATTCAAACATGTTCTATGCTATTATTTTAGTAAGTTGTTTGACAAAGAGAGCAAATAGTGCTATATATGTTTGCTATATGAATTCATAAAGGCACAAATTATAACTAAAGAAAGAAAGAATGAATCTAACTATATCGAATTATATGTCAATTACCTGCCTAAAATTAAATTGAGGACAAACTCCTAACCGGTGAATAATAAATAGAAAAAAGGGTGCAAATTAATAGAGCCCAGTTAATATTGGAAAATTTGTTTAAGAATATTGTTAATGGATATATTTAAGTTTAAATTAAAAATAGAATATATTCGAATTTAATCTTCAATATAAAGTTTTTAACATGGATCATTAACATAATTTAAATAAATTATGGATGAATGAGAAATTGACCTTAAAGAACTTTTGGTTAATATAATTTGATGAAACTCAAAACTCTCTAAAAGAATTATATCTCATGTAAAAAAGAAACCAAACTTTCTTAGTATTTATAAAGTGAAAAATTGAGAAATTAAAATTAGGTACAAAGAACACTCAAGTTTTTAAAGAAGAGAGGTCGTGAGTAAAAGTGAACTTTAAACTTAAACATGTGCATGTGTCGGTCCGGCTCGTGCTCTGGCCGAGCTGAATATGAGTTTATTATAAAATAATATTTTGTGTAATAGAAAACTTAATCCTTATTCATAAAAAATTATTTCTTTCAATCTACTGTTTGTCCAACTTTTAAATTAAAGGAGTTAATCAATTTTTGCATAGCTTTAACAAATTTTTCAGCTTAAAAGACATCTGATTTAAATCCTAAAACGTTCAGGTTTAATCACAACAATTAATTGCTCACAAATGATCAACCAGGCATTGTAAGGTTGTGTCGTGTTGTCCTCGTTATTCATGTGATGAGGCTCTAAGAGGTTAGGCTTTCAGTTTGTTTCATGCTGTCGTTTCGGGTTGGCCCAGAAACGTTTTAGTTCGGCATCTGCTTGTAGTAACTTGGATACAGATATTGCTTAGTGTCCCAGTGTATTGACTGTCGAATGCATGCTTTATTGCTTTCGTGTTCTGTCTGCCAAAATCTTTCTTTCTTCTCTTTCCTCTCCCTTCCTGATTCGAAGCAAGAACAACTTTTGAAATACAGCATTATTTGTTCCTTGGGAGTCTCTCCCTCCTATAGACCTGGTCTAGGCAACATTTTATTAACCCCATATGGTTAGCCCTGTACCAGTGGTAAGAGCCTATTAGTTTGCTCATCATAATCTGAAGCTTTGGAGTTAAGGCCGAGGTCCAGGGACAAAGAGCCTGTCTTACCTGCAGGTTCTGCTACCCAAACCACGAAACACGCAGCCATCAGCCAGTTGCTTTATTGATTTTGTTGATGCCTTTTGCCCTTGGTCAGATTGTCTGTAAATAGTAAATACCCAAGATCCTTCTCTCTTTCGCGTGTTCTTTTCTTCTTCTTTTTTTGGCATTTTCCTTTTTATATTAAAAAAAAAAAGGAAATCTTAAATGAATTTTTCCAAAACCTGTTTTTAGTAAACAACTGAATCTTCTCCGATTCCCATGCAAAGAATAATCATGGTGCATTTTAAGAGTTTATCGCTGCAAGTTCTAAAAGCAACCCTGTTCCCGGACTTCAGCATTTCCGGTAATGGAAGAAGGAAAACAAGGACTGCAATCACTCGTGTGATGCAGGGGTGCCATGGCGGATGAGGATCATCCTCCAAGTGGTCTCTGAACATGGTTTTGAAAATTGGGATGTAAGTTTGACACTGTAGGATATTCAAGACATTTTCTTCAAAGTTCTAAAGACAATTTCTCATACAAACAATTAAAGCAGCAAATGTATATCAGGATGGGCAGTAATCAATCCTCTCCCTTTTGGTCCACTCATAAGAGGCACAGATCACACTTCTTCATTATACATGATAATTTAAAGACCAAAGGCACTGGGAAAGAAGCCCTCCCTATCACACACATGGCAGCACATTAACCCATTGCATACTTCTGGGTCCAGCTCCTTGCAGTTGTCTCGTATTTGCTCCTATCAGTCTTGTACATGTGAGCAATCTCAGGCACCAGAGGGTCATCAGGATTTGGGTCCGTCAATAAAGAACAAATCGAAAGCAACACCTGAAAACATATGAATGAGAAACTTTCTCCTTTTGCATAGCATAAGCAAATCAACCACAACTTGCAGAAAATGAATACAGCAGCACATCAGCGAATAATTTCAAGAGATTATGAATTATGATGGAATCATCATAATTCATCAGGGTGCACTGACTGCTCCAATGTCCCAAGCAAATATCTAAAACTATAGAAAGAAAACAGGGAATTGGAGAAAGAATCCGCAACCATGATGGAATCATCTACAGAACTAAAGACCACAAACTTCAGGGAAACCCTTCTTGCATTTGACAAATGTGCACAACGAACAGATTTTAGAACTTTTATTTCAACTTAAAAATGGGAATAACATCGTAAAAATCTCTTACATCTAGGCCTGTTTGTTTGCTGGAAAGTAGTTTCTTATGGAAAATGAATTCCTGGAAAGCAGATTATTTTCTGATATTTGGCAGTATCATGAAAAATAAGTTGGAATTGGCTATACCATGAAAAATAAGTTGCAAAATAACTAATAAATATTTAAATTTTTTTTTTTGAAGTTTATCTAATATATATATATATATATCTATAGCATTGAATGTAACTATTTGACCACTTACAATAAAAAAATGAGATATAAAAAGTATAACTATGGGGGAAAAGGAATTTATTATATCATATATTTATATATAGCTTATTTTATAAAATATAAATATACATATAATATAAATATTTTAAATATAATATTATAGACATATAACCTTGTTAAATATTTTTTAAGTAAATTTCATTTTTAAAACCTCAAAATATTTTTTAAAAAATTAATGAAAAAGCCAAATTAGTTAATATTATTGCTTGAGAGTTAGATATTTGGGGTTTTTTAGTAAACAAGGAAAGTGAGATTTGTGTAAGGTGTTATGCGTGTAAAGACAAGGAAAGTGTTTTCCGGGATTAAAAAGAGAAAAACACTTTCCTTGTGGGAAAGGGTTATTTTTGCTTTTGTTGGTAAACTACTTTCCTGGAAAGTAGTTTCTTAGTGCTCACCAAACATGGGAAAGCTTGGAAGCTTGAAACAAGGCCTTAAAATTTTAAAATTTTTATAATGTGTTCAGACTCTCATGCAAATCAAATGACTATATCACTCCTCTGCACTCTAGATAACATTTAAAGACAAAAAAGAATCACGAATGAGACCTCAAATAGATTGGAGTCTAACAGCAGACTTTGTAGCATGTGATCAATTTCATGACTACATAAATTATTTTCGGATGGTGCATTTATATAGGACGTGACAATCAAAACATAAACACAAGCAAGTAAAACGCAGCAAAACTCAGAAGTGTATTTTTCCTTATTTTGCTCAGTATATCTTTTTTTAGGCACAAAAGTATTAGGCAATATTATATCAGACAGCCTATCTGCAAAATAACAACCTTGGATATGGTAAGGGCAGGGCTCCACTGCTCTTTCAAGATATCAAGGCAAATGCTACCGTTGCTGTTGATATTCGGATGAAAGACCTTTGTCCTGAATGCAACCTGCAAAAACATCCAAGAGAACAGCAACACGGTGAGTAAAATAGAACTATAAGAAAATAAACTCACCCGTTTTATGAAAGCTTCTCAAAATGTAAAACCAAACGATGATAACCAATGAAGCCATTTCAAAGACAGATCAAAGAAGAATGAGAAACCTCTCACTGGTTATTAGAATTTGATACCAGGAGATTCCAAATTTGATGAGGTGAAGCACAAAGTGCCCACAAATGCACTGATTGTTTGCTCTTCAAAGGGATATAATAGTATCCTTCTATTCGTCTGCATTGAGTACTGCTCACAGACATTAGGACTAACAAGAATGATATCTACCTTGAATTCCCAATAAAAAAAAGATAAAAATCTTCCAATGACAATTTTTTTAGAAATCTAGAACATGTTCCAGATTGTGGACATGACTCTCTCTCCAGGCAGAAGTTCTCGAGCTCCTATTATCTGTTTTGGCACTGGTTTCACTATGGGCCTCGGTGAAAAGAAAATATTCATCTCCAAAGGAAAGGCAGCAGCTTGGTTGGGGCAGACAAGAGAAAAATCCTTCAAACTAAACCCTTGTTTTGATGCCAGCAGATGCTCTTCATAAATCCACAGTTTGAATCTTATGGAACCGATAAGCAGAAATTCCAAAAAATGGTATTCTTGAGGTCCGCATGAATACAGTTTAGCTATGAATGTTCCCGACAACCAAAGAGCACCAGTTAATGCAATTGCAGTCACAACTCTAAACCATAACCACCGGTTTTAAGTTGGGTATGATGTCTATGCAGAGCGCTTCAGCAACAGGCGTATCAGCTTACACATAACATTTCAAGATGAACTCCAGTTATGTTTTCCTAGAAGGAAAACAAAATCCTGCCATCTTTCTTAATGACTCAGGTATAATGTTCATGCACTATACCCAAAATCTGAAAGTACCATAATTTGGAGTGTCTAATCAAATGATGGTAGTGTTGAAAGGAAATGACAAACTAGGGAAGAACAAATGAATAAGCCATGTGATGACGACATTGTTAAAGTGAATCAAGTACCTTGGGAGGTTTAAATGGATAGTCTGGAGGAAAATGAATTGTGACTAGAAAGACTCCTCCTGCATACGGACTATCAGGAGGACCCATAATCGTAGCTTGCCAATGGAACATGTCTTCAGCAACAGGGCCTGAAGATGCATATCAACCAAAGCAGAGAAAATAAGAACAATTTTGTTCTAAAACTAGAAAAAAAAACACCGGTTGGAAGTTATTCATAATAAACCAGAAACAAAGAAAAGCAAAAGAAGCAGATAGAAGTGCAGTGTTCGCAACATAAAAAGAATTGATGTGCGTTTCCAATCAGAAGTTTTCCAATAGAATGGAAAAAAATGACTATTACGTTTGTGGGCAGAGCTTTTTACTTGCCCTTGTAGCTACTCCATACATTTCGAACGAAGAATTATCTTAGGTCCCGAAAGAAAAATTCTTTAATTTTGAGATTTAACAAGATTTAGTACCATAGCAAATTAAAGGAAACAGTAGAAGAAACACTGCAGATTGAGGCTCGGCCAAAAAAAGAAGAAGAAGACAATGGTCCATGATTCATATTGCTCGGTATATAGGTATAGAGCTTAGAACATCCTTATCTTATTAGCACAAACATATAGACCGATTTCGTCAAGCTAAAACACCATTTAAACAAAATAACCAAACGATCACAACTCTCGAAAAATAAATAACCTTTTTTCTTTCAAAACCAGGAGACATCATACATGTAAACAAAAACTTATGAGACCTTATTTTATCAGAAGAAAAAACACTAAATCTTTCCATAAATTCCAAAAATCAAAACACTTGCATATAAAGTCAGCTCCTTTCTTACACAAATGAAAACGAAAACCAAAACCCAGAAATAAAAAGCGATTAGATCTCGATTTGAACCTGCGCTGCAAGAAGTAGGAGGATCTTTCTGGAGATCCTTGAGTTCTTTCAAGATCCGCTTCGATGCCATCACTCAACAAAATCTCCCTGTAAATTCACACCAGATCTTTCAATCAATCAAAACTTAAAAATACCATAGCACAGTTGCATGTGATCAGATATAGAACGCGGAGTACCTGGGAGATCCTCCTTGTTATTATTCTTGACCGGAGATTCTTTGCAATGGGAAAACGAAATGAGAGAGAGAGAGATTTCAGTTTTATATGACCAGAGAGTTATTGGATGATGGTGGTGTTGATGTTAGTGTGTATTGTCTTGCTTGTGATTGGTTGATTCCCTTATGTGGGACCGAGTGATTTTTCGGGATAGACTCTTTTAAATCCTTGGTGTTCATGTAAATTACACGCGTGTCTCTCAAGTTTTTTCTTTTCTTTTTTCTGTCCTTTTTCCTTTCCTTTTTGTTTTAATCCCTTTACTGGAATTCTGGGCACCCTTTACCCTTACAAGTATTAATAATAATATGATAAAAGAAATCAAACAATTACAAATAATAGAAAAAAATATTTATAAATTCAACGGTCCCTTTATTTGCTAACTTAGGTGACTAGTGAGTTGGTACATTAAAAATCACACAATAATTAGGGCGAAGGGCGGCGATAGCCATTTCCAGAACTAGACTATAAGGATTAGAATGCTAGAAGGAACATAATTGAGGGATGCGAATGTAATTCACTAAACGCGGTTTCAATGGTTGATGTGTCTTTTCCACGCGTTTAATGTTTCGAAGTTCAAGTGGTCGAGGTCGGAGACGGGGAACTTATTAAACGACGTCATCTGCTTGTTTCTGGTAGCATGCATAGTGTAAGTAACAAGTAATGATTGCTATCATATCACATCCTGATTTCTTTTATTGATGATAATTGTGAACTTGTTACTGTTAATTAAATTGAACTCAAATTACAAAGGAAAAAAAAACTAGAAGAGGAGGGGTTGAATGTATAGCAGGTTAATCTAAATTAATTATTTGGAAAATTAATCCAAGTTGATTCGAGTTATTTTTTTTATTTTATTAATTAATTTTTTTATTTAATATTAAATTTAAATTAGACTTTATTATTTATTTTAACTTGTTTTTTATGAGAATATTATAGTCTTACACGACATGGAGATTGATAGGTTAACCTAAAATGATCACAATTGATCCAATATGTTATTGTCCCAATATTTATATAAAATAAATATCATCTTTAATATTTATTCTAAATCAAATTATGTTTTTAGCAATTATTCGGATTATATTTAGACTCGTCAAGTTGATTGATTCATGTCAAGTTAATCCATACACAATTTAAATTTTTTATCCAAAAAAATATATATATTAAGAACACATAAATATTGTTTTTACATAGAAAAAAAAATACAACTCGCAGTGTAATGAAGCCAACAATCTAGTTTATCCTCTGTAATTGGTTGTGTTTTCTTGTAAATGTGGGCTAAAAGTGAGAAAAATAGAAAGAGAGTAACCGTAAAAGTGCTGAGGATAATTGAGGAAAAGATAAAAGGTAACGAATCGCCGAATGCAATGATTGGAATTAGAGAATGATTAGATATATGGTTGCGGGTGAGATTTTTTTAAAAAAATAAAACATTTATATATATATATATATATAGTTTTTTATATAATAATTTTATAATTAAATAAATCAAGAACTATATGCGTTAATAAAAAAATAAAAATTAAAAAAATCAAAAAACAGATGTAAATTAAAATATTTAATCTTGTAAGTCAGGACATTTACCTAGTTGTATTTTCTAAAATTATTTATTAAAATAATTTTTTTATTCAAGTAAACGATAATAAAAATAAAGATATAAATTAAATTGATTGAATAAAATAAAATAAAAAAAATAATATTATGCCAGGCTACATATAGTACAAATAATTGTTTTTGTTTTAAGAATAAAATTCATCTATACAAAAAATAAAAACAAATTATAGATTAATTAGAAAAAACTCTTCAAAATTTAAATATATATATAAAAAATAATTGTCATTTGAAAGAGGTTTTTTAAACAAAATGAAAAAGAAAATGGGTGTTAATCTAAATATAAATAAAAAAAATTAGAGAAAAAAACTATCTATATATAAAAAAACCATTAATTTTAAAAAATAATTAGAAAAAAAAAGTAAAGAAAAAAGCAATGGTTTGGTATTGTTGAGTCTAATAAGCCAGGCCAGCCCGCCTCATTCATTTTTTTAGGATTCACGCGACTAGGCCTTTATTTTTTTGAATTGCAACTGCGGTGTATAGCATTGTGTCCTCCCTAATTTTTTTTTAAAACAAAAGGAATCAGATAATGCATCATTTGATTTGCCCAGAAAATAATTTAAAAATCGAGGTTTTTGTTTTTTAACCCAAAACTTATTTTTCAACATTTTTTTTTACCAAAAGCACCTTAATAACTGTGATAAATCTATCATGGTCTTAAACCAAAAAATCATCCTAAAAAACAAAATTAACCCACAACTAAAAATTGAATTAATCTCATATCTGATTTTTCACAAACTTTAAAGGTAAAAAAAACATTTAATATAAATACCTCTTATCAAATAGAACCATTTAACACAAATATTGATTATTATGGCAGGCTAAATTAGTGTTAATGATATTTGTTTTCTTTCCACTACCAGAATTTGGTGACCTCTCTCTCTCCTCTTTCAATCAAGGAGTAAAAATAACAAAAATAATTTTTTATACTAAAATTAAATATGGAAGAAATTGAGGCATCAAAATCATATAATTTGTGTTATTTTTAAAGTTAGAGAACCGAAATATATATTTCTTTTCACTTTTGATACATCATTATGACGCTTTTGTCCCTCTCTTTTCTATCGGCCAATAGTCACGATGCCAACCACCACTATCAATTCCTTATCTCATTGCGACTCATAATAACCCAGTCCACTATTCCCCCGATCAGTTCGCCTTTTCTCTTTTCATTACTCTCCAGACCTGAGAACAACCCCCTCTTTTCATTACTCTCCAGACCTGAGAACAACCCCCCCAAGGCAATCTCCCTACACATTCCTACAAGAATCGTTGCACTTGTTCTTGAAGTTGTCGTTAGGGTGTAAAAACAATCATCATCTGCTAAAACTAATAATGATGATGATGATGAGGCGCAATCTTTCTGTGATCTGGACGATAAGGGAGAGAAGATGAAAAAATAAAAGCTGAAACCAAAGAATGAACGTGTCCTCTTCTTAATTTATTCTACTAAAAAAGAGAGTATTAATCTTTTCTATCATTTTGGCTTATGGGAGGAGGAGGAGGCGGCCAGTGATGCTAACTGAATTATAGACTCGCTTCGCTTCCCCCTTCTAGTTCTACCACATTACACTTTGTTTTTCACCGAAAATAAATAAATACAACTCTAAGCTTGGAAGGACATGAGACCCTAGCAAAAAATTGATGGCTAGGGTTTCAAGTTGACAGAAGAAAGGCATTTGCGTGAAACTCACTAGTAATTAATGCAGCTTCAATCTTTATTTTTTAAATGAAAAATGACTTTTTTTTTATGTTATTATCACACATCTACTTGGTTGAGGCTGGTCTGTGAAGACCTTGATGGTGGGCTAGCTTGCAAAAAGAAGCCTATAGCTATGGAACCTGAGCCTCATAATTGTTGCAGGCGAAAGCAAAGAGATGCAACAGATGATCAATTCTGCCAGTACAGGAAACTTGGTAAACAAATCCATAGGTAGACTCTCAGAATATCAGTTTTTAGCACCAAAGCAAACTGGTTTTCAGACGATCAATCACAGTGGGGCATCAATGTTTGCCCTGCGAAGTAATAATTCATGAAATATGCAACTAGCATGATTTTGCATTCAATCAATCATATCAGTTGAGAGAGAATGTTTTAACATTTACATGGATCAATAAGCTGCTGATGTACAGAACCACTTTCTCGGGCGTCAACAGTCCACTGATATGCTGATTTGACCTACCTTACCTCTCTAGGTTCTAGATGATAAAAGTTTCATCGGAATTAGTTCATTGGAACAGTTCGGAAAAATTGAGATGATGATAAACAACCAGACTGGAGAAAATAATAATAAAAAGATTTAAAAAATAAAGAAAAAGGCAGACCCGGTGGCTCAGCTTACTCTTACTGAGATTCAGGATTCTCTTTCAATCACCAGAGGTGGTGGTGTAGTACTTTCAGATCTGTTTTGAGGAGATTGGTGATTCTCAGTGTCCATCTGTCGGACATTCTCTATCATTCTCACCACATCCGTCATTTTAGGTCTTTTATCTGGCATCCTCGCCACGCAGGACATTGCTATCTGCAACATCTCCACCATCTCTTCTTCGATATTAGGATACCTCATCAGCTCAATGTCAAACACTTCAGCTGTCCACTCTTCTCTAACAACAGAATGAACCCACCTGACTAAGTGGATAATCTCATCACCACCCGTGGTATGAATTGGGGACTTCCCAGTAAGAAGCTCCAATAACACCACTCCAAAGCTGTAGACATCAGAAGGCTGCGCAGCTTTCCGGGTGTCTGCTACTTCAGGGGCACGATAACCAGCAGCGCGAGCAATAGGTGGGGCTAATGGGCTTGTTATAGTCGCTAAACCAAGATCAGATACACATCCATACTGCTGAGAATTAAGAAAGATGTTTGAGGATTTGATGTTTCCATGGACAAATTTCCCGCCATTCTCTGCATGGATACAAGCAATGCCTCTTGCTGCACCTATAGCAATTCTCATTCTAGTGTCCCAATCAAGTGGGACTCGCTCACCTCCTCTTTTTCCTGCAAAAGTTACCTATGCATCAGAGGATACATGCAACTCTCAAGTCATCAACCAATTTACACACGATGAAAATAAGATGGAGGAGATCAACAAGCATCCACCACAGAGCGTGTCCTACTAGAAAATTCTCAAGGTCGAGGAAAAGCCATACTTGATCACAAGTTTGGACTGTTCCACAATCAGAAAACCACGCTAGAAAGTTGTATGCAGTTCAATGATGGCTTATATGACTAACCAACCTTCACCTGCACTTAGATGAATCTTCATGTGACAAGTACTCAACTAAAGAGCAAAGCAACCTATAATGGAAGTATTGTAGTGTTTTAGAAAATTAAATTGTATTAGAACTTATATGTCATAGTTTTTCAGTCATGTTTCACATTGATCTCACCACTAAAATGACTAATAACTGAAATCGCGGATTTTCTGTTAATTATACATCCTCTAACCGCATAATGTTCACATATGGGAAGAAGAAAAATCAACATACTTCAGAAAATCATGCCTCCTACATTATCTCAACAAGTCCATCTAACCTCTGAAAAAAAGTATGAAAATCTATTTCCTTTTCAAGAATCTCAGTACTCAATTCAACCACAAGCTTATGTACTTCTCCGAAGTACACTACGCTTAGCAAGGCCAGCAGGACATATCAAGCATGAACTGAAGCCCATTTCAAAATAGCAACAGAAGTAGGCCACCTTGCCCTTGAGTTGTGGTCCTAATAGAGATGTGTTTCAACAAGCATATATCATATATTAAGCAAATATGTATAGTATTAACCCATCTAGAGGATGAGAGTAGTGAATTTCCTCCGGTTAAGTTAAATCAGAATTCTCATATGAATAATCACAGCCATGTCAATAACTCAAACAGAACCTGCATGCATGCTGAATGAATAGGATTTGAAAGCATCTCCTTCCAAAAGTGAAGATTAAAAATATTGGCATTTTTAATTTTGCTGTTTTAGAAATGGCAAGCATAATTGAACTCCTAGCATATAAGAGAACAAAGGTTACTGGAAAAGGCAACGTACCATGCAGCATGGAAGAAATGCTCCCCTGATTGTAATAATCATACACCATCAGCTTCTCATCTTTGGAATAGTAATAAGCTTTCAGTTCAACCACATTCTCCTGCCGAATACTTCCAACAACCTCCATCTGCTGCTCGAAGTCCCTCTTGCCAACACTCACTTCCTTCAACCTCTTCACGACCACCGTGGTTGCATCCTCCAGAATCGCCTTGTAAGCCATACCAAATGTACCCTTTCCCAATACCTCAGCAGAAGCCCTCAACAAATCCTCCAAATCAAATGCATAGTTACACCCCTCAAAGAAAGTCAATCTATTATTAGCATCCTGACTCCTTGACACCACTTTCTCCGGTGACATTCCTCCTTTAAGCAACTTCCCTGGAAACTGAGCCTCGCCCTTCTTTCTCGAGCAACAAACAGCTATGAAGAAAACAAATGCTAAAAGCCCCAAAACACAAGAAGCAACTATAATCCCTAGCAAAGTTTTTTCACCAAGTCCCCTCTTATTCCTAGATCTTGGATAAGGTGTGTCAGATGGAGTAACAACCGGCGAAGCATGAGGAGGAAAAGTTTCAAATGGAATATTGTTACCAGAAAACACTGAGTTAGGGAATCTTCTAAGTGACCTTGGTACACTCCCACTAAGATTATTATTAGACAAGTTTATCTGATGCAGATTTGGCAAATTAAAATCAGGGACTTCACCGGAAAGCGAATTGTTTGCGAGATTCAAAGCAGCAAGGTGACTCAAGTTCGAAAACGAATATGGAATACTACCATTAAACCGATTATTGGACAGATTAACAATTGTAAGAGTAGGCCAAAGTGAGAAATCAACTGGCAGTGACCCAGATAAATTATTATATTGAAGATAAAGAAAAGACAAGTTCTTTAAATTAGAGATATCGAAAGGAAACTCCCCACTAATACCATTGGATCTAAGGCTCAAAATCTGCAATGCTGAGAGACGACTAAGAGTGTTTGGTGGAATTGGGCCATGAAATCCAACACCAGGCAATCTGACAGCAATCACGCGAGTCCCATCTCCACTGCAAATGACTCCAGTCCAATTATTGCAAACAGAAGAGCTCTCATTCCAGTTCAAAGACCGAGAATGTGGCAAATTGTTCACAAAATCAAGCAATGCCTGCTTATCCTCAACTGGGTCTGAATTTACTTGAAGGAAAACAAACTCCACCAGTAAAATGAGACACAAAATGTGTTTAGCTTCCATGGAAGCAAAAAACGAGCTGTTTCTTGCTTTTACTTTGGAGGGTTTTGTTTCACTTTCTTTCTCTCTTTCCCTGCAAAATTGGTATATATGGTTTCAAGCCAAGAAAAAAATAACCAAAGAAAATCCCAAAAAATAAAATAAAAAAGTCACGAAATTTTAAAAATTGAACACACAACGTGGATAAACGAGGGAAAACGAGAAAAAAATCCAGACTCCAAGATAATTGTCTAAAAAAGTAGAGATGAACTCTGGGTTGTTTTAAACATTAAAGAATGAAACTTTTGCAGGCTTTGAATAATGGGTTTTGGTCAAAAAGCGGATTCATTTCATTTTTTAAGGCAAAAAATTCTTCACCAGATTCAATGCTCTTCTCTTTTTGTTCTTTGCTTTCCCAACTTCTTAGCTCCATTTCTCAAAACCCCAAAAACACACATCACAAAACCCAACATAAGGGAAGCCACCACAACCATACTCACAACCACATCGCACACACACTTAACGCACACCTTAATTTGTCAGATCCGTAACAAAGCACCCTCAAGCAGAACCCTGTTGAAACACCAACAAAACAAACTAGTCACATACTAAGAAAATGCATTGCAATGAATGACACGTTGCATGACAAAGATGAAATAGATAGAAAAGGAAAAAAAAATGAACAAAAGAAATGTGAAAATGTACAAGCTATAATTTCTTTGAAGGGTAAAGCAGCTGACAACAATAGTGCTCTCAGTTCTGAAAAAGTACTCTTAGAGAAAATCTTGACAGATAAACAAATATAAATATATGGAGCGAAAGCTGAAAAATGCGAGAGAAATAAATTGACAACGGCTCTGTTTCATAGTTTTTTTCAGTAACCGAAAGTAGAAATATGTGAGTTTCTGGCTTTAAATTATTATGGTTCTTTAATTTTTTATATTTAGTCAAATCAAGTCCTTCACTTTAAATTTTTTCAAATGAACACTTATATTTCAAATTCAAATCAGTTTATCCTATACTAGTCCATTGGCAAGCGTCCTCCATGCCTAGCTAAATTTTTTAAAATAAAAAAATATAAGAATATTTTGCAATATTATTAAAAATCTCTTCACTTGGATCTTTGTCTAAAGCAAATTTTCAACAAGATTATATAAAAGCTAACTCGATATGAATTGATTTATTTAATAGATTTAAAGAAAATCTGGATGACCAGTTTTTATTTTAAAAAATTAATATTAAAAGATAAAATCAAGAAAAAAAAATAAGGCAAAAAATAAAAGAGAATGATAAGTCACATAAACTTTTAAAACTAGTAATCCAGATTATTAGATTGAAAATATCATATATGAAAAAACGATGAAACTTAATCCCTAACAGGAAATTTAATGTTAAATGATGAATTATCACTATCATTATTGCTATTTTCATCTTCATTATTATCATTGCAACTAATATTACTATAATTACAACTATAATAATAATAATAATAATAATAACAATTCTCCTTAAGTGAAAGAGAAATAAGTTTTAGGAAATTTTGTTTCGCCCAAAGAGATAAATATGGTCTTAAAAGAGTCTTATGATATTAATTTTCTTAAATCACCTGAATCCCCACTAATCATTCTTGATGTCCAACATATCAAAGGTTTAGAGCAATATGCTCCTCGCCTTTTCATGTTTGACATCCAACATATCATAGGTTTAGAGCAACATATTGAGCTCCCAGATCCCTTACCCTTGACACGTGATAAAGAAGATGAAGATAATTCTATTTACATCCAAACTATATATATTAAGGCTTTAAATAATATTTATTTCAATCCACACCCTCGGTCATATAGTTTTCATAGTTACAAACCTAAGAATCGTGTAGATCTTCTTCGTATGTCTCCTTACTCTAAAATATGTGATTCAACTGAGTCTTTTATATGTAGAGTTTAAAATTTAAATGTTAAGATCATAGAAAAAAAAATTAAAACATGTAATGAACAATACAAATTTTGAGTTAATTTACATAAGTATCATGATGTATTTAATGTTGAAGATTATTTCATGATATAGATTAGACCTGAATGATGTCCTTTAAAAACCAGTCATAAATTGCAAATGAATAATGCTAGACCATTCAAAGTGTTGCAAGTGATTGAATTAAATAATTATATCATTAAATTATCACTAAACTTTACTATTAGCTCCACTTTTGATATGAAAGATCTTGTTATATATAAAACACAACAATCTTTCCTTGATGATCGTTTTGAAACTTTTACCTCATTATCCTTATCTTTGGCATAAAAAGAAACATATTAATATTACTTTAGATGCACAAGTTATTTTTACTAGGGATGGTAAACTTCAGTAAATCCCAGTATATAAGCTAAATAACCAGATTCATACTATACTTGGATTATCAGATAGACATCACATCATTTTGATCAAGATCTTTGAGAGCATTATTGGAACCGCCTTGAACTACACTCAAAAGGGTCGATTTTTTCTAACTCCAAGAGAGTTGGTGGAAACACCAGACCCGAGATATTATTTACGTATTCGTATGATTATAAATGATAGAGGATATCAAAAACCATTAAGATATTGGGCTTTAATTTATATTTTATTTTAATTTATTTGAACGTTTAGTTGAGATTTACTAATTAGATTTTATTTATTGAGCTTTATTTAATTATTGTTGAGTTTTTTATTTAGTGGGCTATAAGCCCTTGCTTCTAGTTAGAGTTTTAATATTTACATCGTATTTTTTTAAATGTTAGAAAATTGGTGATTAATAAAGTTGTAGACTTTTCTATTCCATATTCTTTTTTTTCTTTGATTTCTTCTTTTTAACTTATTACTTTATCTTCAAATTTCTTTTACCTAGCATGACTAATTTACCTTAAATGAGGAATGTCACACCCGGACATCGTGGCGACCCGTTAAAAATAATCACTCGATTGGAAAAGGAACAGATATTTGGCATCTTGTTCTTTTAGGGGAAAATGTCTTGTTCAAGGAGTCACCACCTAGTATTATGGTCACTAGGAACCCTAACTGGTCAACATAGATTCTATGGTGCGGGACTGGTTAAGCAAAAGGGAAGATGTTATCACCCCTTAAGCGTCGTACCTAAGGTAGGCTGTATTGCTGGTTTTGTCTAAAATTGCTAAGAATTTGTTCTCTTTTTTCTCTTTTTTATTCTTCCTTTCATGTTCCTGACTCTAGCGTCAGTGAACAATTCTTACGAATATTTCCAACTCTGAGGTTGGTAAATATTGTACAAATTCAAAAAATACGATACTCCTGACTCTGGCGTCAGTGAATATTTTCGCAAAAAAATGAATTTGAAGAAGAAATTTTCTATGTCATTTTTTTTCTTGTTTATCCTTTATTATTATTTGGCCTTTTTAGATGGAAGTAAAAAAAAAACATTGCATGTCATATTTGCGTTTAACAGTAATAGTCCACAGATTGAGCACATCTATAAAAAATACAAACATAAAAAAAAAAGTGTGAGGGGGCCACAAATAAATCAACGAAGGCCCCAAATATTTTTGGAATTTTCTGTTATAAAAAAGGGGTTTATTTGGTCAAATATCAAATTAGAATGGACATAAAAATTATGGTCAGGGCATAGAGGGTGTTTTGCCAAGCACACCCTTAGCAAACACAGTTTGGGTCGGCTAGGCCTTAAACCCAGACCTGACCCACTTTTTTTTTTTCCTTTTGGGTTGGATCTAGCCCAGCCATGCATGAAAGGTTCACGCATGCATGCAACAATAATCATTTAATTATTTTAGCAAGGAAAGAAGGAAACTTACCCAGGCGTGCGGCTGCTGGAGGCGAAATCGAGGGAGACTGGGCTAAAAAACAGGGGTTGAAGGGGGCGGCGGCTAGTATAGAGTTCACTGCCTCCTTCCTTTTTTATGTTTCTCTCTTTTAGGGTTTCTGGTAATGGCCTCCTTTCGGAGTCTTTTTTTTAGGGTTTCTCTCTAATTGTCCTCTCCCTCAGCCTAACGTCTCTCCTCCTGATAAGCACGGCTGAGAGAAACGGTTCCTGCTAGGACTCAGACGCGGAGCCTAATCCTTATCTCACCGGGTTGTGATTATCATGAAGATAAAGATTTCTCTGTGTTTTAAAAGGACTAAGATGCTGGTGTTTCACACTTTCGTTTCCTTCTTTGCAGGCGGGCGTTCGGTGCTTTGAAAATGAAGATGACGAACAACACCTGATTGAAACGGTGCTGTTTTTGGGGCTGGAATGGTTATTTCCAATATGGTCCTTGAATTTTCTAAATCCTTGCATTTAAACCCCTGGTCTTTTAATTTTCAAGATTTACTCTCCTTAAAATTAAATTAAAAATAAATGGGTCAAAATTGGGTTACAAGAAGGAATATAATATTGTTTTGTAATTTTAAGACTTGCTTTTTATCATGGCAAGCAATTTTCCATGACATCTGATGACAAGTGACAATAGACTGCTTTGCTAAAAAAGAATTTACTCCAGTAAATGTGAATCCTTCGCTCAAACCCATTCCTTTTCTTTCTTCGACCCTCTTCTTTTAAAAAAGTCTTGAATTCAAAAATTTCATTAGGGCAAAAAAAAATTCTCTAAATATTGGCATGCTTCTGTCAAAGGACCCATGCCCTAAAACTTTATTGCGAAATTACAACTATCCTCCTCTTCACATAACAATTTTTGTGGTCTTTACAAACAATAACCACTTAAGCACGGGCTATATTTGATTTTCTGAGCAATTTATAGTAGAGTGGTATCAAGAAGATCTTGACTCACCTTCTCAAAAAAAAAAAGAAAAAAAAAAAAACAAGAAGAAGAAGAAGAAGAAGAAGATGTTGACTTGAATATCAACAGATTCACTTTTTTTTTTATATATAGATTTTTTTGCAGCAAAAGTCATGATGATGCAGAATAAGAATTAAGCAATCTAACTTAGATTACAATATCTCAACTAATTTCCTATGAAATTATAAACCTTGGAATTGATGAACCAAATAAAGTGAAAGGGAGAATTAAAGAAATCCCTCTTCATTTTCAATTCTTGTCCAAACCAAACCATTGCGGGAAAAAAATTTGATTTCGACGAGCTTTTCCACATTGAAGATGTGACCTAATTTAATAGTATAAAAAAACCCAGTTAGGTTTTCACTTTTCACTTCGTGTTCCTCTCATTGTCAGTAGCAACCTACTTCATTAAGTAATAAGTAGTGCATGTCTCCATCTTTGTTCAACCAATTCTTAACCACCTCTTCAGGGTTTATGGCTCTTGTCCCAAAATCTCGTAGATCATCGGCCTACCTTGTTGTCTACATGGTTAAAAAATTGTGCACAGGTTGCTTGTCAAGGTCAAACAAGCTTAAGCTACTCATGCCATGACAAGCGTCTCGAAACCCTTTGGGCAACACTGTTCATTCTTGATGAGAAGCATCCAAGATTCCAAATGGGATTATTATGAACTAAAGAAGAAGAACAAAAGAGCATCCAATTATTAAAGTTGTTCGAATAAAAAGTTGCAAATGGATCTTTCCATGGCTCCTTATTGGCTGGACCAATGCCCTTGTACATGAGTGAAAGAAAGGGGGATTTTATTAGTATTGTGTGTTCAATTGGGGGAAGAACACATGCATCATGACACGGTCTACCGATTGCAAAAGCAATAATTCAATCTTGATTTGGTAAAAACTTGGCCTCTTCTGTTATAGGCAGGGAATATTGAAGTAGGCTTGATGTAGCAAGTATTAGCACCCTCTTTTTTCTTAGATATTGAAGTATTAGGACTCTTGCGGTAATATATAAAGGTATAGTTTGTTTATTTTTGTGTTTTTTAAAAAAATAATTTTTTTGTTTCAAATTAATTTTTTTTTGATATTTTTGAAAAATAAATTTTTAAAAATAAAATATATTAATTAAATATATTTTAAAACAAAATCTACTTTAAAAAACAAAAACAAGCATAGCCGTTACAATATCCAAACATTATCCTTAACAATAGCTCCTTTTTTCGGCTCTATCTAGATGTCCATTGTGTATTATTATGAAATGCAATCTATTAAATTCTTTTGGGCTTTCGGTACACATCGTAGCCTAATCAGGTGAAGGGTATCTGTCTAGGCGGCCCACAAGGAAATATCTACAGGTTGCTGTTGCGTTAAGATTACCATTTCCCAGAAGCTGAAGTATTGCATTTAGCTTTGTTTAAATATAACCTGCAAAACAAAGTGTACAGTGGATCAGAGTGGCGCAGCGGAAGCGTGGTGGGCCCATAACCCACAGGTCCCAGGATCGAAACCTGGCTCTGATAACAGAGTAGCTTCTTTGGCCATTAATTTTCTTTGACTTGACACTGGGGGCTTTATTTTTTCACCCCTGTAAATTTAAAATGTTTCACTTCGGGCACTGAAGTTTAAAATTTCTTTGCAACGTATGTAAAAACTTTAAATATAAATTTTTAAAATGTATGTAAAAACTTTTGATAATATTAACTACTATACTAAAAGAATTGTATAGTTGTCGCTGTTCATGGTGAAACTGTCTCCATTATTTTGATCACTTTTTAAGGATACATACTTATTTTTGTTTAATTGAATCATTTTGTGAGCTAATTTCATAAGATAAAGTTTTAAATTATGACAAAAAGATAAAATTAAAAGAGAAAGGACCACGATATAAAACATGGAGAAAACACGTGACCAATCTTAAATTCATGATGAAAAAGCTTTTCATTCCATCTATTTTTTATCTCAAAGTTTATTTTGTTTATATTTTAATTTTTATGTTTGAGAGATGAGAGAAAAACTCGCTGAAAAATAAAAAAGAAGAGAGAAAGTTGTTGGTTGACTGCCACATTGCGATAAAAAAAAGACCATCTTAGTTTCAACGAGTTCCATTTGAATAAAGAATACATATTTATTTTGTTTAATAGAATCACTCCGTGACCTAATTTTATAAGATAAAATTTTAAAATACAATAAAAATATAAAATTAAAAGAGAGATGACCACAATGTAAAATACAATGAAAACACGTGACCAATCTCAAATTCATGAAAAAAAGTGCTTTTCAATCCATCTATTTTCCTTTCTCCTCCAATTTAGTTCCTTAAGTTTTTAAATTTTAATTTTGATCTTAAAATTTATTTTGTTTATTTTTTAGCTTCTATGTTAGAGAGGAGGGGGAGAAACTAGTTGAAGAATGATGAAGGAGATAAAATGTTGTTGGTTGGCCTATATATTTTAGTGTTTTTGTTAATTTAAATCAACATCTCTTTCTAATATTTATTTGTGTATATAATTCTTAATTTATTTGATTAAATACATGTTTACATTTTGGTTCACAATAAAAAGAAGTTCTATAAGCTAGAAAATGCTTTGATATTTTTTTTTATATTAAAAGATAACTTTTAATTTGACCCACAACCAAGAATTAATAAGTTTTTTTTATATGAAATACTAGAGTTTTATTAATCAATTGTTTAAGTCAATAAAAATATGGCTTTAAAAAAAAGAATACAAAATTACAAATTGTTCAAAAAATATACTCACAACAAATAACCTCAAAGCAATTTCATATTAAAATAAACTCTGGATAAATACTATAATCATGCATTGTAAAATCAACTTGCATCAAAACTCCTTACTTTATTAAATGATCCGTAACATGATTCTTCTCTCTAAGAACACGCTCGAAAAACACAGAAAAAACCAAATTACATGCATTGAAGATATCATTGAATTCACCTTGCAAACCCTATAGTCGCATGATGTTTTCATATTTAATCCAAATAATAAAAATTGTAAGAATCAGACTTCTCAACCCATTGATTTGAAGAAGCATAGCTCCAATAAGTACTAAAAAAACAAAGCCTTTTGAACTGATAAAACCTTGGCTTCATCGGAGTTTATTTTGCCTGCAGAGCAAGAAAAAATACAAAGAAATTCCCCTTCATGATTTCTCATAACTCCACTTATTAGACCACATGAGAAGGCCATTTGAAGAACATAGCAAGAAAGAATCATCAAATGACTGAGGTAGGAAAATTAAATCATTATCTTGTGGCATATCTCTCTGATGAAGAACAAGTAAGTTAGCTAGTTATTACATAAGTGTTGACGTCGACAAACTTTAAACTATAATAGCTTAAAGTGGATTTTTTTTTTCTTTTATGATAATCTTAAAGCTCAATAATTCCATAAAAGCTAAAATATAGTTTATCTATTTTAAACTATTTGCTTATATCCCTTCTAGTTTAATGACCCGAGTCACAAGTATAAAAAGTTAACGAGAGTTGTAATTTTTTTTGGGATTATTTTCTTTTTTGATTTCTTCATTTGACATTAATTTTTTTTAATTTATTTTGTAGTTTTCTTCGATTTCTTTTCTATAGAGTTATCTTGATCTTATAATTTTGAATATAGGTTTGACTGGTTAGCTTAGGTTAGCTCGTTCCTTATTGTCCAAGTTATATGTCTATCATGCTAACTCATGTTTACTTGCACTGTTTTTATATCTTTTTTTTTCACCTAATTTTATCATTTCATATTAAATTGGCTAAAAATTTTCAACATCAATTTTTTTCCTCGTGATTTTTTTTTCCCAAGGTATTATGATCAATTTTTTTTTGTCTGTTTATTATCTTCTCTTATTTATATGTGGTTAAAATAAAACATTAGTTAAAACCATAATCCAAATCATAATTTTTTTTAACGTGCTTACATTATCTATACACATTGTTTTTTATAAAAGAAAATAATGCGAAAACATGGGATGGTCGGGGCCACGTCTAGATTCATTCTGTATCTTATTTGGATGCCAATATATAGCTTAATTACATAAACCATCCTTTATTTTTGCTTAGTAAAACATCATGCACAAATGAGAAAAATCACAAAGAAATTAATTAATTTATTTCAGAAACACACCAAAAAAAAAAAGAAAATCCAGGGAAGTAACCAAACAATCTTGTAATGAAGTATATACAATTCTTGGGGTACATATGTTTGATGCACATCATTTTTTGGTAATTGCTACAATGGAGAAACAATAAAACAAATATCTCCACTCAGACTACCAGCCACCACATCAGAAATTAGTGACTACGGGTTTTATTTTCTGCACAAGAACTACAGAATGAAATAAATATTTGTATAATCGTACGGGCCAGCATGCAAATATTAAGTGGCTTATTTGTATAATATGCCTTTAATCAACGATTTTTCAAGAGGGTAGCAACTTCATCATCCTGAATGCACAACAGAGAGCTCTAGCCTGCCTGTCCATTCCTCACCTGGCTTCAATGTAATTTGCTTCTCAATTGCTGCCCCATCAACACAAAGCATCTGTTTGTACTCTTCATCTCCAAAATCTACCATGGACTTGGATTTCTTCTCCCATGGATTCCAAACCACTATTCATAAGCAGAGGCGAGTGATCAAAAGCGGCTCAATCCCTCAATACAGAATGAAATGTGTTGTGTCATAGAATCAATTACTACTCGTGAGAAAGAAAATGAGAACTTGCCATGAACACGCTTTTATTGTTGATCTGAAGGTTGAAAAATAAACTTACCAACATCTGGAAGCCCTTCCTTTCGTATAGTGAATGTCCTCTTTTGCTCATGATCAAAAACAGCAATCACATCTGAAGAACTAAGGTAAACCCGATCCACCTGCAAATCAGGAAATACTTTTCTCAGCTCAGCCAAGAAGTTGTGAGGAACTCAGATGGCTGTTTAGAAGATGTATTACCTCAGATTCAAATGTCAAGGCATCTCCTTGTTCTGTGAAGCGTTCTCTTTGGAAAAGGTTGTCAAGATAGTCAAGAGTTTCCAACCCCTCTACTCTTACTTCACTGTTAACTCAATATTGTCATTTAGCATGAAAAGGCAATTGAAAATACATACACTTGTTTGACTCCAATGAAGCTGATAAACATTGAACTATGGCACTACTCAGGTTAAAGCTGA
>Ga0325405_1001655_pt1 | contig 22745 bp, 19 predicted proteins | sample PopdelMetagenome_21_FD_205663 | JGI IMG/M metagenome (GOLD analysis project Ga0325405, IMG submission 205663) | Populus deltoides microbial communities from Bellville, Georgia, United States - Xylem-Control-R2 | ecosystem: Host-associated > Plants > Phyllosphere > Stem > Wood/Secondary xylem...
TATCCATCCCTCACAAGCCCACACTATCTCACCGCCGGCCAAAACCTCTTCAGCCGACCACAGCACCACCTTTCTCAGCGCCGCCCCTCTTCTCTCTCCCTGCCATTTCGAGTCTCCAGCATCTCCCCTGCATAAGCAGCAACAACCCACACCGCCTCTTCATCGTCCCCGATCCCCTCATTTCACAAACCGAAAGAAACCCCCCTGTCAGCACCGAAGGCTTCCCCTCCGGGGCATCTTCTTCCTCCTTCGGTCTCCATCAACGCCGGCCTCCACCAAGCCACACAGCAGAACAGCCTCATCTCCTCCGACCAGAGAACGGGCAGGGCCGTTCTCCATCGCCTCAGACCCACGGTCTCCTTCTTCGGCCGAACAGCGCCGTCCACACCGTCAGCCAGCAGCGCCGTCCACACCCGGCCACAGATCCACCATCAGCCAGCAGCGCCGCCCGATCTGCCACCCGGAGCAGAGGAGAAGGAGATGAAACCCATAACAGCTGACCCGCAATGAAGCAGATCCGAAGAAGGAGAAGGGAGAAATGCAGATCTAAAAAAACAAAGAAAGACAAATGTAAAATCAACTGTTTGTGGCCTTTTTTTTTGCGTTTCCTGTTGCAGGTAGAGGTAGCAGTCACTGCCGGCGAGGAAGAAGGGAGGATCTCCCCTGCTACCTTCACGCGCCGCCACTGTTCATGCTTTTCCAGAAGGGCCTCCCAGCACTGTTATGGATTTTTGAGGGGTTATTTTGTAATTTTTAAATTAATTAATGTAATATTTGTTTAGTTTGGATTTTTGTTTGTATGTTGTAAATTTGGATGTAACAAAAAAAAAAGTAAAGAAAAGAAAAGAAAAGAAAAAATATAGTGAAAGTGTACGTGTGTGTTTGTATTTGCTTTATGGGTGTTTTATTTTATTTTATTATGTATGATAAAATTGCAAAGATTAAAGAAGAATTTAATATTTTGATTTGCTCACGGTCTAGAATTATTAACTTATATGTAAGTTGTATTTCTAATATCCGATGAAAAAATAAAATTTTAAAACGCCTTTAACACGTCAAAATCATGAAGCAGCTTACCTCAGGTAAGGTGCGTTAGGGGTGTTAATACCTTCACTAATCACAACCAGTCCCTTACTCGTGAATCTTTGAGAAGACCAGTACATCCAGATTTTCTAGTAGCCTTCAATAAATTACTAGGTGGCGACTCCCAACGAATCAATTCAAGCAAGAAACACACAATGAAAAAAATCGCCAGCCGACACATGTTATTGATTCTATGGTGTTCTGAGTTGCTTCCTTTTGAGAAGAATTAATTTTTTATTTAAACTGATTCGTAAGAACAGTTGTGTTGAGAATAAAGCACCGATGCTTCGTGATATTGTAAATAGAGTTCCTTTGTGAGTTAAGTTACAAACACATTGATGTATTTATTTCTCACTTTGAATATCTTTTCAAAGTATGTGCAAGCAGGATTTTCTAGTCAACAGTAACTGCTGCGTGCATTGGCTCTTTTTTATAGAAGTAACACCCTAACCAAAACAAAAAAGACACGACCAAAAAAATGACCAAAAAAGCACGCATATTAAGTGACTCGAAAAAATAGCTCTTGTATCGAATAAAACTAATGAAAAAAAATAAAAATAAAACACAACCATGAAGGAAAAGAGAAGCAGTACGAAAGAGGAATCCAGTTCTCTAAATCTGCTACTCTGGCGTTGTTCTCATGTCAACTCCACTTGGAATCGAATTCACGAGCATGAGTAAAATACTCGAATCCACAATAATAATCTGCTGCTTGTATTTATAAGCTGTCATCCTAATTCTAATAAGAGAATCACTCACGGAAAAACAGGAAAATTCCTACTAGAAACAGTAAATTAAAGTCTTAAACTTAAACAACAGTAAATCGGAAAAATAGGAATCCCAATATAGGAGGCTATGTTAACTAAGGAAAGAGTGGCTGGTAATTGTTTTATGGCAGTAGTTTTAGTTTAGGATTCCTTCCGCAAGCTGTCCTGCATCAATAAGGTAGCGAGAATGTTTATTCGAAAATTCACTGCAATTTAGAAACACACAACTATATCAATGAGTACTAATAATTTTTTTTATTTAATGAAACAGAAAGAAAAGACTAATCAAATGAAATACCGCAGACAAAATAGCATAAACTCTCGCACATAAAACTTTAAGATGTCAAATGCTTGCAGAACTTACTTCATGTTACTAGCTCCGTTGTTTAGTTTCTTCTTGCACCATTCCTACGAGCATTCTTCTTCGTTCTTCTTGCCTTCAGATTCCATTGATCTTCAACCGCTTTCAGAAACCATGCTGGTTTTCTTGTTCTAAACACAACGTATCCCATTGTGACTCCAAACACAAACCCACATCCATACCCTATTATCCAAATCCTTCTCCAAAGAATGTTGAATCATCTCCATCATGAAAGTTTGATGGCAGCAATGGCGGTGCCTCGTCACTATTGCATTCTTTTGGCATGGGGAATCCACATAAACCTAAGAAACCATGAAGGTTTTTTGGGCTAAGTGAGAAGAAGGGGGTTTAAATAAGGGAGAATTGGAGGAGGGAGTGAGGAGGGTTCTTCCTCTGGAAGCGGTGGAAGCCGATAAGGAGGAGAGGTGGTGGGAGGTTCTTACGGCGTTGGTGAGTAACAAATTACTCCTCCTCCTCCACATTTTTCTGTCTCTCTTTGTTGTTGCTGTTGAAAAACCCTTGGCCTACTTAATTATCGAACCCTCCCTCACTCTCACACTCTTCACTCTGATCTGCTCTGCTGACCCTTTCCCCAATTCACTCTCTCTCTCTTTCCCCCTCTGCACAGTCAAATAATTTATTTTCCGAAGTTGTAATTGACAGTGTGTGGTGGGTGGGTTTTGTTTTAGGCCCGACGTTTTATAATGGGCCTGTCTTTTTTTTTTTTTTTTAGAGTTTTTGTTAAAGAATTGAGAAAATTGAGAGAACGGTATGATTTTTATAATTTCTTATTTTAATTTCTTAAGTTAGAGAGCTTAGATTTATATAAAAGTGAGGTTTCACAATTAATAAATAATAAGACAATTTAATCATTTTTAAGCAGAAAAACAATAGGATTAGAGGATAAAAAAGAAGGGCCCCTGTAGTTAATCTTTTTTTTTTCTTTTTAAGCCCAAGAGTTTATCATATTAATTCTTAAATTATTTTGGAATTAGATAGTTGGATATTAGGTAGTAAAATACCATTTAGTAGATAGGTTTGTATCTCTTATTGTTTCTTTAGATAGTTATCTTATGATGATTCTTGGGAAATTGTTTTTGGATAATATTTACAAGAAAAAGGTGTTTTTTTCTGACTTTTGTGTAAAAAAAAAAGAAGAAAGAGAAAGTGAAAATTAATGTCAAAGAATTCAAACGAAGAATATGATATTCATTGTCATAACCCAATTTTTGACCCTTTTATTTATTTATTTATTTATGATAAAAAGAAAAAAATGATGAAAACAAATATATATAATAATGATGAAAACAAATAAAAATGAAATAAATGAAGAATGAATTAAAATTTGGGTTAAGGGCAACATGATTGGAAGTTTAAAGATTTAATTAAATTTTTGACTTGTTTAATTAATCAAATTGAGAGTTTAATTGGAGAATTGATAAGTTTTCAGACTTAATTAAGCTTGAAATTAATTTAATTCATCCAATCAATGGTTTAATTGGAGAATTGATAAGTTTTGAGACTTAATTGAGCTTGGAATTAATTTAATTAATCAAATTAAGGGCTTAATTGGATAATTGATAAGTTTTAGACTTAATTGGACTTGGATTTAATTAAATCAGGGATTTAATTGAAAAACTATCAAAGTTTGGGGCTAATTTGGGGTAAAATTGTAGCAGATTAAAAGCAAGGGACTGTTTTGTATATTTCGCTGAAATGCAGGGGTGCAATTGAAGTTTATCCAAGGGTTTGATTACAAAACTTTCAAAAACTTAAAGGGCCAAAACGCAAATAAACATTAAACACCAAAACGGCGCCGTCTGTGGATGCGCTGTTCATCTTCTTCAACGGACGCCCACCGCCACCATTACACCTGCAATCAATGGTTGGAAGAAACGGATTGTTCTCTGGCTATAAAAGTCAGAGAACGAAAGGTCACAGGGGGACTGAAAGGGGGGGAAAAAACCCAGAGGCTAAAAATCCCAGACGGAAAAATCCCAGTAGACAGGGGGAAAGCTAAGCCCAGACACGAAAAAACCAGTGAGAGACCGGAGAAAAAAACTGCTGAAAAACCAAAGAAGGAATCACAAAACCGAGGGAGAGGGGAAGCCACGAAAAAATCATAGAACCGGGGAGGGAGATTATACAGAGGAGAGAGCAAATTTTTGCCAGCCACTGCACCTTCATCATCGTCTTCTTCCAGACCAGTGTTAGCCGCGACTACGGTTGCAACCCCTTCCCCCCGAACCGACAGACGCAAGGGCAACCAAGGGAACACAGAGAAGAGGAGATAATAAAAAAGCAAGAACAGAGAGACTATAGGTACCAGAGCTTTTCTTTCTTTCTTTGAGAACAGAGGCAGAGAGGAGGAACGAAACAGAAGTCACCCTCATCACAATCGTCTTCGGAAACCAGTGACGAGCGAACAGACGAAAGAACCAGAGAAGATGGAGGAGAGCAAGAGCTAGGGTGCTATGCTTCATCTTCGTCCCTAGAGTGCAAGCAAATAAAAACAGAGGAGCTGCTGGCGTTGATCAGTTCAGCCGCTCGTCTCCAGCTTCACCACACCAAGTCAGTAGCAGCCAAAGAGAAAAAGCCGTGAGAAAGCCAAAAGTCATAAGAGCTCAAGAAACTCAAATACTAGGTGGCGACTCCTCAAACAAGATATTTTCCCCTAAAAGAACCAGATGCCAGATATCTGTTCTTTTTCCACAATCAAGAATATTTTTAGGGCCACCGCGATGTCGGGTGCGACAGGATGGCGACTCCACTGTGGATCTTAGGATTAAGCTTTGTCTTTTTTCTTATTATTGCTATTTTGTTTTTTGTGTTGATTTTTTTATTTTTCCTGCATTTACTGCTTTAGCATGCATCCTTGTTTATGTTGCCATGCATCACTTTAAGAGCACACACCTTAAAATCTAGGATAAGTGGGGGAGTAACGGTACCCCAATGGCTTTAGCTTGGGTAAGACTCGTGAAACCATCCAATTCTCACTTGATTGTTTACTTGGAAGTGGTTGGTATGCCAAACTGATATTACTCAGGGCCTCTATTTTCACACTACTTGTAAGCCTTATATCGACCTTTCATGGACGATCACTGAGCATGCGAGAGACCCTTTGAAACTAGATAATGATCAACCCCTTGATGCACTCAACAATTAGCATTTTCCTACTAGGTTGTCACCCCGTGAAGGGCAAGTTTGCATTTTATACGCATTTTTTTTAATCAACATTTTTGCATAAATTGCATGATTTACATTTAGCAGGTTGAAATATAGGTTCCCCATTGAAACCCATCTATAACACTCATTCGAGAAAAAAACAAATGGAAAACGAAGAAAAAGCCCAGTTGGAAGCCCAACATAAAAAAGAGGTGAACAATCTTAAAGAAAAAGTCGCAAGGCTTACTAGTCTACTCGAGCAGGCCTTGAGAGATAAATCCGGAAAAGCAACACTTATAGCTCAGCCTGAAGATATGCATATAACTCATTTCGATCCACAGAATCTGGGGGCAAATAGGGTGTCATCTGAATTTCAACAAACTATGCATTTCCAGCTAGGAGACCCCTCGAGAATTTTGTCTACCATTGATGATTCTACCGAGAAAAAATCTCAAAAGGGCAAGATGGTGAAAGAAGAGGGTTTGGAAAAATGGGCTGCCCTAGAAGAGAGGATAAGGGCAGTTGAGGGAAACCATTTGTGTGACCTAGTGAAAGCTATCAATATGTGTTTGGTACCTAACATAGTCATTCCTAAGAAGTTTAGGGTGCCAGAATTCATTAAATATACAGGAACCCAATGCCCTGTAACTCATCTCAAGGCATACTGCAACAAAATGGCTGAGGTGGTTGATGATGAGAAATTATTGATTCATTTCTTTCAAGAAAGCTTAAGTGGCGCTGCCCTCACTTGGTATATGCGATTAAATAATACCAAGGTTAAAAAGTGGAAGGATTTAGTTGATGCCTTCATGAGGCAATATAAGTTCAATATAGACGTGGGCCTTGATCGGTTAAGCTTGCAAGCTATGGAGAAGAACAACAAGGAGTCCATAAGGAAATACGTTAGAAGATGGAGTGAGGTGGCTGCATAAGTTAACCCTCCCATGTTGGAAAAAGAGATGATCAATTTATTTTCCAACACCTTTAAAGCTCCTTACTTTGAATACTTGGTTAGAAGCTCTGCACAACATTTTACTGACCTGATTGTTATAGCTGAGAGGATTGAACAAGCCATTGGGTTAGGTAAAATTGATGATCCGACTGAAAAGAACGATTTCATCGACTGAAAAGAACCAGATGTCAGATATCTGTTCTTTTTCCACAATCAAGAATATTTTTAGGGCCGCTGCGATGTCAGGTACGACATTCTTAATTCGAGCATGTACTGGTTTACAAAATTGAAATCAGCTAGTGCGGTTCTTTAACCTAACTAACACAAAATTATAGAAGAAGGTTTCTTGAACTACATGGTGTAAAATTAATTAATTTTAGGGCTTGTGAGATTAGTTAAGATATACGTAAACTGATCCGAATATCCACGTTAATAGAAAAAAAATAAAAAACATTCGAAAAACTAAATCTCACCTTCCAAAAAAAAAAGAACCGATGCAACCATGCCACCACATATGATCAGTGTGAATAGATATGAGCATTATTAAAAAATAATCCAAATTACTTTGATTGTTCGAACCAATTCGGGTAGTAAATTTCTTAAAGTTTCGGAGAATAGGTAATTCATAGAATTACCTTACATTTATTTAAGATAATTCATGTAAAATAAAAAAACTTAAGTCATCCAAATTATAGTTCTAATTTATTTATAAGGTTTTAGAAATAATGAGATTGTAATTTTTCTTAGTAAAAAATTTCTTGAGCCTAGTTTTACTAATCCATATTTTTAATGAATTTCTTATCAAAAAATTAATGGGGCAATGGAAAAAACAGTATTAATTTTGGATTACCTGATTTTTTCAAAATAGGGTTTATGCATACTGCTATAAATTGATAATAATATTTGCATCTCAGAAACATTTGATCGTAAATCCTCTGTTACTTTTGTGTTGCATTACTGCTTGGACACGAAGGTATAGAGCTAAGCAAGTTAGCTGGTAATTTAACTGATAATAATTAAGTTTTAAAGAGTTAATCAAGAGAAGAGAACATTTCTAGTTTGAATCTTGTCACTTGCATTTCCCAACCTACATGTAAGTATGCAATTGATTAAAAATCTCGAATTGATAAATTTTTTACCGTGATTTAGCTCTCGAAAGTGGTCACTCACCCGTAAGCCGGTTGATATTCATGTGGAAAAGTGGTTATCTCTTACATGAACTTTGGTGCTCCCTTCAAAAGACTGAAGAATTTGAAAGTAGAATGCAAATGTGATTCTTATGTGCTACCGGCGCATATCTCAACCTTCTTACGTGATGCTGAAAGTATTGATGCTGAATACATAAAAATGGGAGAACGAATCGATCAAGGAATCGTAGCTAATTAGATATTCATATTTTTATTTCTATTTATAGTCTCAATCTTAATTGATTTTCGTTGATTGTTAATATTCTCAATCAATTTCATTGCTTAATCTCGATTACCGTATTCATGCTTATCCAATAACAATCGAAACCAGTAAACGTCCATGAATGTTCTAAATCACTGTAGCAATCTGGAAGCAGAAAAATTCTTAATATGAATTATTCATAAACATGCATGTTCTAAATAAGGCTTTTGAATCCTTCGCTGTTATCTCATTGCAATCCAAGTCCATGGTTATGAGTGAAATGCTCTGTTTCTGGCACCGGCCTCGTCTTTGCTTCATCGTTGCTACCCGTTTAATAATGTAAGTGCTGTAATATGTGAAGAATTTAGGAGTGAAAGAGAGTCACGTTTTTATTATGTTTGTCCAGCAAAGTTACATACATATATATAGGGAAACGGAGCTAGATTCTGTTTCAATTTCTCTCGGATGGTTATCCTATTACTTATAGGATTTAAATTGTAACAGTACACAGTATTATCTTTAACTGTAACCACAATTTCAGGAGCTAACTGAAGATGGGGTACGACTAGAATATAAACACATGACACAAGATATTTCCAATACTCCCCCTCAAGCTGGATCCAGAGGGTTAATGGATCCAAGCTTGCTCAATAACCGGTGAAATTGAATTGATGGCAGAACTTTGGTGAACATATCTGCCAATTGATCATTTATACACACATATTGAGTAGCAATAAGCTTTGACTGGACTTGTTGACAAATGTAGTGGCAATCAACTTCAATATGCTTCGTACGTTTATGAAAAACAAGATTAGACGCAATGTGCATGGCGGCTTGATTATCACAGCAAAGAGTCATGAGAAGATTATTTGGACAACCTGGATCGGTTAGAAGGTGATTGAGCCATACAAGCTCACATGCAGCTGAGGCCATAGCACGATATTCAGCCTCTGTACTAGATCGAGCCATCACAAATTGTTTTTTGCTTTTCCATGAAACAAGGTTGCCACCAACAAACATACAATAACCTGTAGTTGATCGACGATCAAGTGCGTTACTTACCCAATCGGAATTAAAGTATCCCATAATGTTCGTATGCCCGTTATTATTCATAACTATGCCACGACCAATAGAGCCTTTCAAATATTGCAGAATGCATTTCACCATGTCTACATGTTGAGTGGTTGGAGCATGCATGTGTTGACTGACAAGACTAACAGCAAATGCAATATCAGGTCTCGTGATAGTCAGATAAATAAGTTTCCCAACAAGTTTCTGATAATCGCTAGGAGAATCGATAGCTTTTCCATCTGAATCTAGCTTTAATTTGCTATCTAGTGGAGTGGCAGCAGGCTTAGTGTGTAACAACCCTGATTCTTGAAGCAGATCTTCAATGTATTTTCGTTGATTTAGAAACAACCCTTTGCTGGAAGTTGTCATTTCAATTCCAAGGAAGCACTTCAACTACCCTAGACCCTTGATAGGAAATTGTTGCCGGAGGTTCTCTTTCAACTGAGTAATATATTCATTGTTGTTGCCTATGATGATGAGATCGTCCACGTATATCAACACCATAAGATTATCATTTTTTCTGAGTTGGACATAAAGTGAAGAATCAGCCGAACTCTTTGAAAAACCGAGTGTTTCAAAGGCAGTGCTCAATTTAGCATGCCAGGCACGAGAACTCTGTTTTAACCCATAAATAGATTTATGTAGTTGGCAGACCATTTTAGAATCCTTGCTTTGAGGATGTCCTGGAGGGAGCTTCATAAAAACTTCTTCTTCGAGATCTCCATGCAGAAATGCATTTTTAGCGTCCATTTGCGACAGAGCCCACCCGTTATTGATAGCAACAAATAATAGAACCCTGACAGTGGTCATTTTGGCAACAGGGGCGAAGGTCTCTTTGTAGTCAATTCTGAACTTCTGAGTAAATCCTTGAGCAACCAGGTGAGCTTTGTGTCGATTAATGGAACCATTTGAGTTGAATTTTGTTTTGAATATCCAACGACTACCAACTGCATGTTTTCCAGGAGGGATAAGTACTATACTCCAAGTTTTATTTTCTTCAAGGGTTGTCAGTTCTTTAGCCATTGCCTTTTGCCAGACACCCTGGGATTGAGCTTTATGAAAGTTCTTAGGCTCATGAACACTGGAGATAGCTGTAATAAAAGCTGTGTGCAGAGGTGATAATCTTTGATAAGTTCGAAATTGAGTAATTAGGTACCTGACAGTATGAGCAACATAGTCTTGTAATTTTGTAGGAGGTTGACGGGTCCGTGGAGGATTGCGTCTCAGAAGTTCTGCCCTGTCTTGATCATTGGATGATTGTTGTTCAATGTGGTCGACAATGCCTTCTGGAAGAACATCACCAGAAGTGTCTAAATTATCATTAGAGATAGTGACAGGGAGAGATGGAGTTATAGTGTGATCCGTAGCTGGATTAAGTGGTTCTATAGAATGCTCAAGATGAAGATTAGTCACAGGGAGTGATGGATTTGCAGAGTGATCAGTGCTAAGTAACAGGAAAAATTCTGAGAGAGTCTCTTCTTGACTAGTGCCTTCAAAGTAAGGACTAGTCTCAACAAACTGTACATCTCTAGTGATATATTTTTTCTTGGATTTAGACTCATAACATTTGTATCCTTTCTTAGTTTGTGAGTAACCCAGGAATATGCATTTAACAGCTCTGGGGTCAAGTTTGTCACGCATAGTAGCTGGTAAGTGTACGTAACCAGTACACCCGAACACTTTAAGGTATGTCAGATCTGGTTGTCTTTCCTGCAAAACTTCAAGAGGACTTTTAAAATCCAGCATGCGGTTGGGCAAATGATTTATAAATAAGATGAGTAGCAGTAAGAACTCCATGAGACCAAAAAGGTTTGGGCACATTCATTTGAAGCATTATGGCTTGAGTTTTCTCTAATAGGTCACGATTTTTATGTTCAACAATTCCATTCTGTTGGGGCGTATTAACACAACTAGTCTGATGTAATATGCCATTAAAGCTTAAGTAGTTTGTCATAATATGGGACATGTATTCAGTGCCATTATCAGAATAAAATTTTTTAATTTTGGCTGAGAATTGGGTAGTAACCAATGTATGGAAATTTCTGAAATTTTCAAACACTTCACATTTTGATTTTAACAGATAGACCCAAGTAACTCTAGAGAAATTATCAATAAATGTTACAAAGTATTTAAAACCATCAAGGGAGGCAGAGAAAGGTCCCCAAACATCTGAATGAACAATTTCAAACGTTTGAGTAGTGTGAGACATAGATGATTTAAAAGGAAGCCTGGATGATTTCAAGAAATGACAAGTTTCACAATTAAGAGTTTCTTTAGACAAAACTGAAGTTGTTTTATTAAGGACAGACACTAAAGGATGGGCAAGACATCGATGCCATAGAAGGTGTTCATTAATAGGAGTAGAAATAGCTTAAAATCCTTTTGAAATCCGGGAATCAGGAGTAAAGTAGTAGAGTCCATGCAGGTGGAATCCTTCACCAATCATCCTCTTGGTGATGAGGTCCTGAAAGATAACTTTGTAAGGCGAGAATATAACTTCACAATTAAGTGAGGTTGTCAGTTTTTTAATGGAAAGTAACTGGAAGGGAAAAGAGGGAACATAGAGAACATCAGAGTTGACAGTGTGTGACACAAGTTTCATTTTGCCCTTACCCTTTACAGGAACCCCTTTCCCATTTGCTACTGAGACATAAGCAGGAGTAGAAAAGAAGGTGAAATCAGAGAAATTAGTTAATTTATTAGACATGTGATCAGTGACACCTAAATCAATAACCCATAAATCATGAAAACTACCAATCCCTAATGCAGTCATAAAGGCAAGTAGAATACCTTGACTGTTTTCAGAGTTTGCATCAGCCAGAAATCCTACAAACTGACTGAGAATAGTTGTTGTTTGATTATGTCCTCCATTTTGAGTTGTTTCCTGACCATGTTAATTTGTTTTGCAGATAGTGTGCAAATTCATTCAGCAGGGCAACGGGGCTGGAAGTGAATGATTATGTGTGATTGGTAGCCGAATTTGCTTTATGCTAAGCAACAGATTTCCCCTTTTGATCTTTGTTAAATTTTGGTTTTATCTCTGGGTGCAGACTCCAGCATCGGTCAATTGTATGTCCAATATTGTGACAATGTTGACATTTGAGATCTGATCGTTTACCTTTGTAGACTTTTCCTTCTGGGTATGGTCGCGCAAGATAAGCACTAACACTAGGATTACATGGAGAAATAGTGCAGGACATGACTTTTCGACGACATTCTTCACGATTAAGGCTAGCCAACAACTGGAAGATCCGATCTTCCTTAGTTCTTTTTCGCAGGATAGTTGCATCTACCATATGAGGTCGATAGATCTCCAACTCACTCCATAGTCTTTTTAAGTTTCCCAGTAAGTTGACAAACGATTTTCCATCTTGGCAATGTCTCGATTAATCTGAAAAATCCGAGCAGAGTTGTTTTGGTTTCCATACATATCATGAATGGCATTCCAAAGATCCAAAGAGGACTCAGAGTAACTAAAAATTTCAGCAAGATTGCGCTCCATTGAATTTAGGATCCAAGATATAACTAGTTGATCTTTTGATAACCAGGCTTCATACTCTAATGAGCCAACCTCAGGGGATTTTATCGTACCATTGATAAATCTCAATTTTGATCTTCCACCAAGAGCAATTGTGATTGCTCTAGATCAAGGAAGGTAATTAAATTCATTCAACAATACAGAAGCTCAATTTATGAGCAGTGTTGATATCACTATCAACAACGTTGGGTAAGGAAGCTACCATCTCCTTTGTTCCTCTAGTTGCATCATGACTTTCAAAGTTAGCCATGACAAAACACAGGGAAAGGAATTAAAACAGGGAGTGAGAGATCACCGCTCTGATACCATGAAGAATTTAGGAGTGAAAGAGATTCACGTTTTTATTATGTTTGTCCAGCAAAGTTACATACATATATATAGGGAAACAGAGCTAGACTCTGTTTCAATCTCTCTCGGATGGTTATCCTATTACTTATAGGATTTAAATTGTAAAAGTACACGGTATTATCTTTAACTATAACCATAATTTCAGGAGCTAACAGATGATAGAGTAGGACTAGAATATAAACACATGACGCAGGATATTTCCAATAATATGCCTCACCATTTCTTGTAGGTGCGAGCTTGATGTTTGACAGCTGCATCATTACGAGGAATGAGTCGGTCTCGTTTGCAAGACTGTCCGCCAAATTGCATATAAGATGAAAAGTTAGCTAATCTTGTGTGTAGGGGTTTTCCAGTAACCGGATGGAATTGACTATTGCCATGGTTGTATATATTTGATTTTGTTTTTCCAGTTGCAATTTGCGGCATCCCATTTCCAGGAGCTAAGCTTTAACAAGGTTGCTTATTCACATTACTATTTTGCATGCATAAATCTATGCTAGAAATATTTGGAACTAATTACTTTGCCAACGCTTCTGTTTGCATGATAACACTGCCCAAAAGTAGGCAAGGAACAGGGCATTAGAATTAGTTGTGTACGCTTGTTGAGTTTTTACGTTTTCTGTTTTTATTATGAACTTGTGTCTTGTAAGAACACAAACTAGACTTTAGTTATCGTTTTCCGAGATTTCTATTTTATTGCTCTTTATAGGTAATTCCTAGGCTTATATTGATCGATAATTAAGTTAGTGTGGCTAAAAGCTGTCGGGATGTATTTGTTTGTTACCTTTTAAATTCTTTAATTTACTTCTCTGTTGGTCCAAATTCATCTGTCTTTATAGTAAGATATCTACCACAACTTTATGAGTATTTGTCTTAGAAAAACTAGATGAATGACTTAATAAGTGTATTTATACATCAGTGGAACAAGTTTAGATCCAAAAAAAATTTAGTAGTACCAGACTAGAATGATGGTTCAAAAAGATTATAATTTTTGATCTGATTGCTGGATCAAACTGAAATTTTTACATGAATTTTTGAAGATCGTTTTCCCTACGTTGCAAATTGTCGGATCTTTAGGTATTGAAAATTTTGCCCAGCCCCCCTCGATTTTTGTAGTTTTGTTATTTTCCTTGTGTTTTTTTTTTGGATTTCTTGATTTATTTCGGATTTCATGCTTTTTTTTTTCTTTCTAGTTAGGATAGGGTTTTTAGACTATTTAAAATTTTATAAACCTTCGAAGAAAACAAAATTTATTATTATTATTTTAGAAAGAATAAACTTTGTGAATTTAGTTTTAACATATGATGCCCTTTTCATTCATCAAAATTTCATATTATTTATTTATTGTTATCTTTACCTTCCGTCTATATCAAATATTCTAAACCTAACACTTTAGTGTTGCTCCAATGTTAACTCCACTTCGTATGTCGTGAGGTACAACCTTTATTGAATTTGTACTGCAATAAGAAAACATGCAATTATTGTGATGAGTACTTACAGTTCTATACTCACAGAAATAGAAAGGTAAAACTGATTAAATGAGATAGCAAAGAAAAGATAGCGTAAGCATAAACTCTTCTATATGAAACCTGAAAAATGCCAATAGCTTGCAAAACTTACTTCAATTTACTGAAAGTAATTATTTTTTTAGTTTCTTCTTGCACCTTGTCTGCGAGAATTCTTTTCTGTTCTTCTTCCCTTCAAATTCCATTGACCTTCAACCATCCTCATAAACCATGCAAGTTGTCTCGTTGTCAACACAATATAACCCATTGTGACTCCAAATACAAACCCACATCCATAACCCATTGCCACAACTTTCCATCCAAATCCATCTCCAAACAATGTTGAGCGATCTCCTTCATTAAAGTTTGATGGCAACAATATTGATGGTGCCTCGCCACTATTGCATCCTTTTGGCAGTGGAAATCCACATAAACCCAAGTTTCCTTCAAATGTGCTTTGATCAAATGTGTTGAGTTACTTTCACTAGGTATATGTCCCTCGAGCTGGTTATGTAAAAGATTTCGTACTGAAGAAATGATTAGCCATCAAGTTTTAGCCAAGTGCATAGAAATCCTTCTGATAAGCAAATTTGAAGATAGATCTAATGATTCTAGTTTGGTCAAAACTCCTAATGATGATTGGATACGACCTGTAAGGGAATTGTGAGAGAGGTTAAGTTGCTGAAATGTTTTAAGCATTCCAATCAATTTTGGAATCTATCCGAAATTGTTATTTGACAAGCCAAGTACTCCGAGTCCGAGAGTACTTTGGATTTTTATAAAGTCAACTTCTAACTCTTTCCATGTTGTTTTTAAGGTATAGGCATGTCTTGAGAAAACTCTTGCCCTCATATAAATAATATTTTTAAGAGACCATCGTTGCTTCAAGACTATTAAAACACCCTATTGGCAATGGCAATGGTCCACTAAAATTATCGTTGAAGATGTCAAAAATCTATAATTTGAAGGAGTTATAAGTGATCGGACCTTCAAAAAACCCTAGAGTCTATTCAATTTTAGAACAAAAACCTGCAATTTTGAAAGTGTTTCTAGGAAATAGGGGAATGTATACTCAATCTTATTGTTGCCTAGATCAAGAACTTCCACTATTATGCAGTTGATGATTGACGATGGTATTTTCCCTTCCAATTAATTGCCATTGAGGTTGGAATATCCCAAGCCATTCCTCTTTAAAAATGTTAAAGAGATAGTTCCTTGAAGATTGTTCATGCCTAAATGTAAAACTAATAGTGTTATTGAAGTTCTTCAAACATTGGGGAATAGAACTACTCAAGCTATTGCTGGATAAGTCAAGGACTTGAAGGAATTTCAGCTTGCAAATAGAAAAAGAAATTTCATCTATCAATTTACTGTTGGATGTAAAATGATTATTAACAAGCTCTCTTATTTGAAAATTGAACTTGGGATTGGACCATTCAAGTGGTTATTGCTCACATTTCAAATATTTTGGTTGTTTTTGTTTTTTTACTCATTCTAGGCGTAACTTCATCATCTTTCGATTGATGATGACTATTTGAGTTAGCTTCTATCATTCTTTTAAGTGAATAATTTTCTTGTAGCTCTTCAAATGAAAACACATATTCAAAGAATGTAGCGCTTTATTATAGAATGTACTTATATAGAAAATATTGTATAGGAAATATTGTCTATATGCTCTTATGTGGTAACCTTCACCATTGCTATTGTATGTTACCCTACACATATATATAGAAAGGGTTGGCTAACCATTAGGTTAAGCCTCATAATTATTCTTAACTTGGTATCAGAATTTTCTGCCGTCAGAAATCTTTTCTCCCTCCTCCCTTTGTAGCCGGCCCTCTCTTTACTTTCTCTACATGGATTCTACTGCTGCCGCTAGTGCCTTAATTTTCTCCCCCACAGCAGCCTCCACTTGCAGAGCTTGTCTTTGATTCTTCCTCCCAAGTCCCTGCCGTTCCTTTACCTCTCATGGGAACCCACACTACAGCTATTGTTCCTTTAGCGAACACTCACCAAGTTGTTTCGCTAAAACTTATGAACACAAATTATCTCTATTGGAGAATGCAGATGAAGCCATGTCTCCTCGGTCAAGGTGGTTTTTCACTTCGTTGACGGCTTAGTGCCGTGTCCTCCATCTCATATTTTTGACAGCTCTGCTGGATCTTCCTCTACCATCTGCCCTTCTTTTCTTCGTTGGAAGCAACAAGATCAACTTATTTTGAGTGCTTTGCTCTCCTCTCTCTCCATAGATGTGTTGCATCTCGTGATAGATTGTTCTACCTCGCATTGTGTTTGGCGCACTCTTGAGAAAACGCTTACCTCTTTATCTAATTCTCGCATCATGCAACTCCATGGCTCCTTTCAAGACCTTCGGCAAGGTGACTCATCGGTTAGTCTATACATGCAGCAAGCCAAATCGTTATTTGATGAATTGGCTGCTGCTGGTCGCCCCATGTCTCTTGAAGACTTCAATCTTTATGTGTTTCGTGGCCTTCGTGGCGAGTTCAAAGACTTGGTAACGAGTCTCATAACCAAGGCAGAACCGCTGTCCTATACTGATCTTCATAGCCACCTTCTTACCCATGAATTTCTGCACAAGAACTCTTTCCATTCCATGGTTGCCGCTCCCTCTCTGATGTCTTCTTCTTCTCTACCGCAGCAGCCACCTCTGCTGCCAACACCACAGTTTTCTGCACATCATGCTATGTTTCATCACATCCCCAACTTCAGCCGCAACAGGGGTCGCTCTAGAGGTAATTAGCGTCCCCACAGCAACCGTTCCACTCCCCAGAACAGGGGCCACTCTGCTGCAGATTGGCAACCAAACCACTAGCAGCAGATCAGGCGCAACTTCGGGGCTGGGCAGTGGTCTGGATAGCAGCATGTACGCTGCCAATTGTGCTCTAGTTTTGGGCACACAGCTCCCCATTGTTCCCAGTTTCACAGCAGCCCTCTGCTCACCTTGCTGTTGGGAATATTTCTGCTACGACTTGGTTCCCCGACACCGGCGCAAACCAGCACGTCACACCTGATCTTGGAACTCTGACCGATTCTACACCCTATCTTGGTAATAATTATTTGCATGTTGGTGATGGTAAGGGCCTTGACATATCCCATATTGGACATACTAAATTACATTCCCCAAAACGCATGTTTACATTATCTAATGTTCTCTATGTGCCTCACATTACAAAACCGTTGTTATCTGTTCAAAAATTATATTGTGATAATCATGTTTATTTTGAATTTCACGCTTCTATGTTTTATGTGAAGGATCTCGTCACCAAGGAAGTTCTCCTTTCCGGTCAGAGTCATGATGGTCTTTATGTCCTCTCCGAGTCTTCTGCCACGTCAGTTCCTCAAGCTTTTTGGTCTCCTTGCATCTCCGCGACTGCCGACCTGTGGCATCGTCGTTTGGGTCATCCAACCCCTCGCATTTTAAATTTGTTAGTTTTTGATAATAAAATCGTATGTACTTCTAGACATTCTCTTACTCAGTGTCAAGCTTGTCCTTTAGGCAAGTCATCCCATTTGTCATTACGACCTACGGGTCACAAAAATTCTGCCCCACTTGAATTAATTTTTAGTGATGTTTGAGGTCCTGCCCCTATGTTTTCTTCTAATGGCTTCCGCTATTTTGTTATTTTTATCGATGCCCATACCAAACATATACGGTATTATCCGCTTGTTGTGAAATCTGATGTCTTTTCCACTTTTCAACGTTTTCAAACACTTGTTGAGCATCAGTTTTCACTTAAAATTAAATCTGTTCAAACTGATTGGGGTAGTGAATATTGTAAATTAAATAAATTTTTTCAGACCATTGGTATTCATCATCGGTTAATTTGTCCTCATACTCATGAACAAAATGGCACTGTTGAACGTCGTCATCGATATAATGTTGAAACTGGCCTCACCTTTTTAGGCTAGTGTAGTGCACCATTGCGATTGTGGAACTATGCTTTTGAATCATCGGTATACCTTATTAATCGCATGCCTACTCTTGTTCTCCAAAATACATCTCCGTTTGAGTGTCTGTTTCGTCAAACGATAACCAAGATGGGATGAGCTATAGCCTAAAAACACACAAGAGAAGATCGGAAATCTAATTTATTAGCATGATATGGATGCAAAAAGGGGAAACAAAGACACCCAAAAGTACGTAGGAAGTTATAATCTCATCGTATTGATGTCTCCCGTCATGTTCGTTTTCATGAAAATGTCTTTCCTTTTGAGAAGTCTGAACAGGTAACATCCTCACCGGTACCTCCCACACAACCTACCTATCTTCCATCCTTGAACCCTCCTCCATGTTTTCCTCCTACTACTCCCCAAGCTGCTCCTCCCAATAATCCAATTTTACCCTCTGCCGCACCCCACCAGACCATTCCTTTAACCATAGCTTCTGCCACCCCTTCATCCCCATCCCACACTGCCATGCTGTCACCATATGCTTGTCTTTCCAATGATTATTGTGCAGGAACAAGTTCTCCATCATCAGATGCACATGTTCTTCGGTCTGCTGCAGCATAGTAGCTTGGTTCTACTACAGAACATCCCAGCTCTGCCGCAGCCTCCCCATCTTTTGCAGTTCGACCAGTCCATCCACTGCTTCTCCAACTGGTTTGTAGCTCTGTGTAGACCTCTCTTCATATCCTCTTCAGCACCTTCCAGTTACAGGTCACACTTCTCCATGTCCAGCAGCTCGTCAACATCCCATGGTCCTCCGTCTAAGACAACCTAAGACAGCATTGTCCACTGCCACTGCCACAAGCTCTGTTGCCTCCTTCAGCCGGGTAGTTTCTCCTCCCTCTCATGAGCCACTTGTTTTTAATGATGCTAACAGATATGAGGCATGGCATAGTGCTATGCATGAGGAAATTCAGGCCTTACACGCAAACAGAACTTGGACTTTAGTGCCGTTAAACCCCTCCATGAATGTTGTTGGTAGTCGGTGGGTGTATAAGATTAAACGCAGATCTAATGGTAGCATCGAGAGGTATAAAACGCGTATGGTTGCTAGGGGTTTCACTCAGCAAGAAGGTATTGATTACTCTGAAACCTTTAGTCCTGTCATCAAACATGCGACCGTCAGATTAGTCTTCTCCATTGCCGTTTCGTGTGGTTGGAAAATTCATCAGCTTGATATCCATAATGCCTTCCTTAACGGTGTCCTTGACAAGGAGGTCTACATGAAACAACCACCAAGTTTTGTTGATTCTGCTCTCCCCTCTTATGTGTGTCGCTTACATAAATCTCTATATGGTTTAAAACAGGCTCCGCAGGCTTGGTACACTCGTCTGAATGATTTCCTGTTATCTATTGGTTTTTGTGCCTCTAAGGTGGATACCTCATTGTTTATCTTCTCTGTTGGTGCTGATATTTGTTATCTTCTGGTCTACGTTGATGATATTCTGCTTACGGGTAGCAACTCTCTTCTGCTCCAACCCTCATTCAGTTACTAAGCTCAGAATTTAAGCTTCGCAAGTTGGGTTCTGTTCATTATTTTTTGGGTATTGAGGTTCAGTCTACTAGTATGGGTCTTATGCTCCGCCAGCATAAATATACACTTGATATCCTCACTTGGGCTGGTATGTTATCTTGCAAACCTGTTGATAGTCCTATCTCTACATCCAAAGCTACCATTCTGCCCGATCCATTATTTTCTGATGCTACACGCTTTCGTCAAATTGTGGGTGCTCTTCAATATCTCACTTTTACACGCCCGGATATTTGCTTTGCTGTTAATAGAGTCTGTCAGTTTATGCATGCTCCTACAGATTCTCATTGGGTTGTCGTGAAACGCATCCTGCGTTATCTTCGAGGTACGGCATCCCATGGCTTGCATATTACTCGCAGTTCCTCTTTTGCCTTACATGGTTTTACAGATGCAGATTGGGCAAGCAGTGTTGAGGATAGAAAATCTACGGGTGGTTACCTTGTGTTCTTTGATCAGACGCCGATTTCATGGAAATCCAGTAAGCAACGCACAGTTGCTCGCTCCTCTACTGAAGCTGAGTACAAAGCCTTAGCCGATGGCACTGCTGAGGTTATCTGGCTTCAGTACTTATTAATAGATCTCCAGATTTCGTTTGCTTCTGCTCCTATCATCTGGTGTGACAATCTTGGTGCCACCTATTTTTCTGCGAATCCTGTCTTTCATGCTCGCACAAAACATGTTGAGGTCGATTATCATTTTGTCCGAGATAGAGTTGCCAAGAAGGAAATTCAAATTCGTTTTATTTCCTCTCGGGATCAACTTGCTGATGTTTTCAGTAAGCCACTTCCTACTTCTTCCTTTACTGCTTTTCGTTTGAAGCTTCGGGTTGATCCTCCACCCTCAGCTTGAGGGGGCATATTATAGAATGTACTTATATAGGAAATATTGTCTACATACTCTTGTGTGGTAACCTCCACCATTGCTATTGTTTATTGCCCTACACATATATATAAAAAGGGTTGGCTAACCATTAGGTTAAGCCTCCTAATTATTCTCAACTCGCTCTTTGATTCCATAATAGTATTAGAATGTATGTTCTCAATACTTAACTTGTGTAAAAAAAACTGATATGTACTACTATTGTAAGCATATCCGATAAACACACAATCCACAATTCTATATCCTATTTTGAACTTTTTAGGATTAGGTATTGCTATTTTTTAAGACATTCCCCACACTTTGAGGTATTTTTAAGAAGATTTTTTACCTTTCCACAATTAATATAGTCTTTTTTAGCTTTTTACGGGTGTACTTTATTAAACTGATATGCGCTCAGAATTGCCTCCCTTCACAAGTTTTGAGGTACTCTTAAACTTATCAACATGACATTCATCATTTCTTTAAGTGTTTTATTTTTATGTTTTTCAATGTTATTTTATTGAGGTAAATAAGGAGTAATAGTTTGGTGGATTATCTCATTTTGGAAACAAAATTCACCAAAATGTGTTCCATACTCTCCATATCTATAACTTCGTATTACCTTTTTTTCTTATTAAGTTGATTTTTAACTTAATTTTTGTAATTTTTAAACATTTCAAGAGTCTCATCTTTGTTTCTAAGCAATTCTTTATAAAGGTGATATAGTACTTCTTTCCTCCTTTAGTTTACACCATTTTTAAATCATTAATGTCTGAGTGAATTAAACCTAGGAATTCAGTAATTTTTTTAATTATTTGAAAAGAAGGTTTTATGAATTTTGATTATGCACAAACCTCACACGCAAGGGTGGAGCCAGGAATTTTTTTTATCCTGAGCTATTAAATAAATATATAAATATATTTTAAGATCGATTATTAATTCATGTACATGAATTTTTGAAGTTAACGGTAAAGTTTTAATTCAAATACACTACCCAAAATATTAAAAAATAACTTTGAAAGTACATAAAATTGAAGTGAAAGTAAAAATAAACTCACTATTAAATTACATCCTTCAATGTTTTGTGGAATATAATTCATCTATAATCGAATCTGAATCGATATTGTAACAATCCCTCAACCAGGATAAAATAACAATCTCATGTCAATTGGAAAACAAAGTAATTAAATTTTTCCCCTCTTTCAATTCCTCCTTCCTTCACTTGATTCTTCCCTAGATTAGTGTTTTATAAGTTGCGCTTTGTAAGTTTACAAAGTTATTCTCTCACTTTTTTTATTTTTTTCCTTGGATTTTTTTTACGTTTTTCCCTTACTTTTTTCTATTTCTCTCTCGCCTTTTCTTTTCTTTCTTTTCCTATTCTGCTTCTGCCCAGTCGGCAACATATAAAAAGAAGGAAGAGTTGATTTGTTTTATTTTTTAAAGGCAAATAATCATTTTACTCTTAATGAGTCGTTTTGCTTTTATTTGACGGTCCTTTTTTTTTGTTAGCATTACCAAGTTCCGTTCATCCTGAAATTTTAACCAGATTTTATTCAATATATTTTAAGATCCTCATAAAATTTCAGCTCGATCTGATGGTCGGATTGAAAATTACGTTCAATAATGTAAAACTAGTCAAATTGTGATTTTTCATCAAATTTCTAAATTTCTCTAAAAATTCTGAAATTTTAACTCAAGTTAAAGCATCATATTAGAAGGCTCCACGCAAATTTTCAAAATTTTTTGATAACTGAATTGAGAATTACGAATTATTTTTTACATAAAACTAGTCAAAAAATATTGATAAAATCTTAACCTGGGTTAAAGCCCACCCAAGCCTTTGCCATGCCTCCGCCTATGCTCACACATATGATTTTTCTTAAAAACCATGGTAGGTGTCGCACTCGACATCGCGGCGGCCCACAAATATTTCTTGAATATGGAAAAAGAAAAGATATCTGGCATCTTGTTCTTTTAAGGAAAATGTCTTGTTTAAGGAGTCGCCACCTAGTATTATGGTCACTAGGAACCCTAACTGGTCAACAGAGATTCTATGGTTCGGGACTGGTTACGTAAAAGGGAAGATATTATCACCCCTTAAACGTCCTGCCTGAGACAGGCTGCATTGCTAGTTTCGTCTTAAATTGCTAAATGTTTATTAGTTTACGCTATGATAATTTGCGTATAATATTCCTGACTCTGGCGCCA
>Ga0325405_1001656_pt1 | contig 22738 bp, 15 predicted proteins | sample PopdelMetagenome_21_FD_205663 | JGI IMG/M metagenome (GOLD analysis project Ga0325405, IMG submission 205663) | Populus deltoides microbial communities from Bellville, Georgia, United States - Xylem-Control-R2 | ecosystem: Host-associated > Plants > Phyllosphere > Stem > Wood/Secondary xylem...
CTGGCTGCGTGTTTGTTAAAAATTTAAATTTTTTTATTTAAAATTATTTTTTTTATTTTTAATTATTTTGATGTGCTAAGTCAAAATGAGTTTAAAAAAATAAAAAAAATATTATTTTAATGTATTTCCAAGTAAAAAATACTTTGAAAAATAACCGCTATCATAATATCAAATAAATATCATTATCCAACCATGCATGCACTGGAGTTTCTACATAAAGTTATGTCTGTATTAATTTTTAAGTTTTCAATGTGTCTATTTGTGTTTCTAATGGGTTAAAAACTTGTGATGGTTATTAATTGTTTAGTAATTTATTTAGATCTTAATTGTATAATGTTGGTGTTTTTTTAGACTTGGAGGGCTATTTTAAGTATACAAATTTGAATTAGACCATGTATTGAGGTCTTTTGAAAAAATCTGAATTTAGAGTCTTTTGACTTGGCCTTTTAGCACGATATCAAGTGGTAGACTTATTCCTTAACTTTATATCTCTAAAATGGTGATTTGATTTGTATCTTAGGGTGATAAGTTTGTTAATCGTCTCTATATCTTTTTGGTTTTGTATCTTAGAGTGGTAAGTAAGAATTATCATTTGTGTGAGTGACCTGCAATGTTGTGATTTTCATGACTTCACGATATATACATACATATATGTTTTGGCTCTTCTGATGATCAATCAATGTTATTTTTTTTTTTCAATTAAATTGATGAGAGCATTAATTGTTCTTTGCTTTTTCCATGACTATTGTTGGAAAAGTTATAAGCCATGGAATGGTTGCATAATGAAGATTTCAACCTTTATATTAGAACGAGTTATTTCATAAAAAGGAAAATAACGGTAGCTAGATTCCATATTTTTATTATTAAGGATCGCTAATTTTATGGTATGTTGTTCAGTTACATTCAGGTTATGAATAAACGATGGATAATAGAAACTTGATTGGGTTGGGTTCGGGTTTTCAAAATACATACCCGTTAAGTTTTGAAGTAGGTATAAATAGTAATTTTGAGTTTAAATTTAGATATTGATAGTACAAAACTCGATCTATGGATAATCATTGTGATCTTTACATACACACTAGAAAGTTTATTATGTATAGTTAGGTACTTTTCTAAACTAGATAATAAGATACAACATGTCTTCAATGTTGCTATTGGCTAAAAATCTTTTGCAAACATAGCATTTTTTCTTTAGAAAAAGGAAGTAGGCATAACTTGACTCTCTAAAGTTTTACATGATTGAATATCTGACACTAGGTTTCACTTCTTTTGTTATTAAGCAAAAAAAGACTAGAGTTTGACATTATCGTAGAACAACTTCTTAGTTCTAAAAAATCTACCTTTTATTTAAAAAAAACACATGTTAAAACATATGATATTTTATAATCAAAACCAATAGAATAATATTTTTAAGCTACCTTTTATTTTAAGGTGTTACAAATAAAATATATGTTCACAGTGGAATATTTAATAAAATATTCATTATTCATCGTTTAACGCTTGTTTTCTACACGAGTCCTTTGAATTTTGACTAATGGATTTTATCCTAAATAATTATTAGATGAATCCAGTAGAAAAAAAATTATATCATTATTTGTTTAGAAGAATATAAAATAAATAATTAAGTTCAGTAATATATTTATTTCAAGGTTTCTTGTTATCGTTTATGATTGTTGAAAATATATATCAAGTGTTTCTTACGGTTATAAGTGTGATTATGGTGTTGTCATCAATTTTTTTTTATATGATGTTTTACTTTTTTTTCTCATTTTAAGACTTAAGTCAGGAATTGTTTTTGTCCCTTTAGCCATCTATTTGTAAGATCAACAATTAATTTCTTATTACTAGTACCAAATGGATCAAAGTCGCTAATAAATTTATTTTTTCAATCCCATCACCAAATTCAACTAAAGCATTTTGTAACCTTATAATTTAGACCTTGACATTAACTAAAATATTATGACACATCTTTCAGATATTTTCATCCTAACAACAATAATCAACACAACAAAGGCTCTTCTCATTAATTAATTCAAATAAAGTGTATCATCTAAAAAATAAGTTTCATTACACAAAAATACATATTCAAAAAATACATTATTTCAACAGTGATTTATACCCGCACATGGTGCACAAATCATGTTATATTTATTTGTGCAATATGTTGTATCAAATAGTAGCATATCATAAAAAACTTCATAATATAATCTCAATATCCTATCCTTTTAAAACAAATTCATTAAAAAATCATCTTTATCTATTTGGATGGCATAAAAAAATATTAATCTTGTGCTTGCATACTTTTAATGTAATTCAAAACACCTTGAGCATCTTTTCCACTTAAACTTCTTCTATGTTCTTGTAATAATTATGACATCTTAGTACGTGAAATCTACACTTTGTGCACCTCCACTTTTATTTATAACAAAATGATAAGCTTTCTTTGCTTTTATATAGGTATATACCATAGAACCAATAATATTTTTATTAATTTAGGATATCTTTCTTCCTAAGGTGATGAAGTATATCTAATTAGGCTCAATCAATAGATGACTATGTTCAACATAAAATCACTTTATATACTTCTTTGGTAATCTTACAAGTAATACATGTCTTATACTCACATAGGTAGATACATTTAAATTTTTTATCCTCTTCTTTCTTTATTTAACTTGATTTACATACTTTTAATTTTTATTGATTTCTTATATCACATATAAACTATTCGTTTCTAGAAAGATATTTTAGACTGGATTATTTTTGTCTGTATGTGTATAATATCATAAAACTAATATAGGTAGATACATTAAATCTCTATTGCTTTCTTTCCTTACTAGAAGTAACACCTTTAGAATATCCTTCACATACATAAATTATTAACAAGGCACATTGCCATATTTATTGTAATGTTTTTGGTTTGTCATCATTATAAAATATTTTTTCAGTGTATAAGCATTATATATACTATAAACATGATCATAAAAAAAACACATTAATTTTGAAAGACAATTCTTCATTAAGATGATATGTGGCTACAATTTTTTATGTATTACTCTCATGCTCATCAACAATAAAATGGCATTTTAGTGTCAAGGATATATGAATCTTCTCAATAATGGTAATATCATCCATTTTATCATCATGAGTTTGTATCTTGTTAACTATTGCCATCATTCTTGAAAAAAATGTGTCTAACTCTATCATAGTCATCCTAAGCAATTCAGATTTTGTTAAAAGTGTTTAAAGTTGTTACCTCTTTGCTTTAGTTGTTCATTGGTACTTTTTTCTCATTGAATACCAAATATCCTTGGAGATTTCCCTACAGTTAATGGTTTCCAAGATTGATTAGTCAATTGATTGGAAAAGGTCTTAAAACCTTTTAATTGTTGTTTTTTTTTTAATTTTCATTCTCTACACATCTGTTATTGTTGATCCGAATAGTGGTTCAATTATTCCTTGAGAAATAATTTATCAATACTCCTTTGATCTTAAAAATTCTCCATTAACATACTCAAATGATCATAATAACCATCTAATAGTGGAATGGTCGGTTGAACAAAATTATCAAAAGCCATGATAATTTTTTTTATTGGAACTTTTGTGTTATGATCAAATTACTACCAATACTATGAAGTTATTTTTCAAGTTTCACTTTTTGTTATTTTTTTTTGTTTGAAATTTCACTTTTCAATGCATTGTGTAATTACTCTATTACCCTTAAAATCAAAATTTTTAAAGTTTGACTTCATGAGCCTATTTGTAATCTCATATTGGTTTTTTCGTTATAATCATTTGGTCATAGAGGCAATTTGATCTTTTAATTAATATTAACAATAATTTTAAAAAAGTTGATGGCGGTTGTTTTTGGATCCTTTTTTTTTTCAACCTTTAATTTTGGTTCACTATACACTACTAAAAAAAGGACCACTAGCATTAGATGTTAGCAACAGAATAATTCAAATGTTGATTTAGCAACAAATTAGTAACAGATTATATATATATTAATTGTTAAATATTAGCAACAGATTTAGCAATGCAAAATCAGTTACTAAAAAAAATATTAAGAATCAGCAACGGATTTTTCGTTGCTAATATGACGACATGAATTTTACAATGGATAAATTTGTTATTGTTAAAAAGAAAAGATTAGAATAATACTTTTATGAAAAAAAAATAAGAAATAATTACATGTTAATAATTAATTGGTGCATGTATACCTTGAAAACAAAAACTCACACAGACATATACCAATCCTATGAGCAAAACCTTTCATTCTCCAAAAAAACCTTAACCCACACATGTATCCTTTTCTTCTTTCTCTAAAAAACCTATCTTTGTCACTTTCTTAATTTCTTCTTTATGAATATGTACTCGCAAGAATTTCATCTTATAAGAAACAAATTTGATGCAATAAAGATAACAAGTATAATTAGAAACCCATGTTTGAGAGATTGTGTTCGTAATTTAGAGAAAATATATATTGTTTTATTAACTAATTTTATCGATGACAAGAATAATTTTATCAATATATTGCAAATTATTTGTTAAATATGGTTGTTGTCACATGCTAATGTTTCTAATTCTTAATGTAATGTTCTTTATCTTTGTAATTCCTATCGGCTAACAAAAGTTTAAAACTTGGCAGATAAATGATGTATTTCATTTGGGAATGTGGTTGCAGTTGCTTTTCAAAGTGTTTTTCACTCATAATAGTATCAAAATAATATTTTTTTATCTTTTAAAATTCATTTTTGATATCAGTGCATAAAAAATGATCTAAAAACATAAAAAAAATTAATTTGAAGCAAAGAAAAAAATAACTGGTTAGAGTTGAAGTGGGGTGAGGTTGGTGTGATAGGAAACAAATACATAGAGAGAGGGGGTGGATTTTATGTTGAATAGAAAAATAAAAGTTGGATGATCAGTTCTTGATGGTACTATAGACAAAGAAGAGAGAGAGTGTGTACCTTAGTTTACTGATGTTTGCAATCATTAATTTTATGGTTATAATTTGACTTGTGTAATTTACATGCTTTAACAAATAAAGAAAATCGAGAATTCAAATTTCTGATTATAGTTGTATGCAATGATTATTATATCAACAAAATTGATAACTAATGAATGTGTGTACCAAGAAGAGGCATTTACATGTCTAATGTTTTTTAAAGTTTTTGATGTAAAAACTAATATTATCAGTCTTATACATGAAAAACATGAAGAATTATTTGTAGTTCGTATGAATTTTATAATGAAAACCTGTTTATTACTCTTCTCAACTTATTATATATTGAGATAAGAAATATATACTTTTATTTGGTGATTTGAGGTTGTATATGATAAAACTTCAACATGCACTTATAACTTTCTCCAGTTTTGGAGATATTCACCATAAAATGTCTTGAGTTTGTGGTCATAGTGTCAAAACCTCAAATCTAAAGACAATTTGTAGGCTTATGGAAGGAACATTGTTTACATATAAATATATGCTTGGTTATTGTCTTGGTAGAGATAACTACATATAACAACGAAGAAATGAAGGAAGGATATGTACTTGTTGAATCATTTTACTTAGTACCAATTCTAATTGGTATTAAATATTAATATATCACTTATTGGATTTTGAAATTCACCAAAACAATATGATATTACTCAATTTATGATTTGCAGTTTATACTTGTTAGAGCATATAAAGAAAAATCTTAGATTTAAGGTTGCAATCTTATATTTACTTCTATTATTTATTTATTACTATGTATCTTCCTTCTAGTTAAAGTAATGCAATTAATTTACTTTTTTATTTTCTTAACACTAATACTATTGCTCATCTTGTTTTTTATTTCCTAATTTCAGGTTGTTGAACCCTTCAACATCACATTACTTATATGCATTTGGAGTTGCCAAGTTTTTGGGTGCACATTGGGCCCTCCAGGTTTGTCGATGTTGCTTACATTCTTGCTATCATAATCATCTTTAATTAGGGCTTTATGATGTAGTTAAGAAGTTATTATTTTAACAATATTTTTTGTTTATCTTTTGGCTATTATTTGTCTATGCATTATAATTGTAAAGGCTAGTTAACAACCATGTTGAGATTTGTCTTTGTTTTTTTGATAGAAAAAATATACATTTTTCGAGGATGATGAACCAATTGTTTCTAAGATTTGGGAAGATAAGACTAGAATTGTTTTGAACTAATTGTTGACACAAGCTCGTAAAAGAGCTATGTCGGACAGAAATGCCACAAATATTATGGATTGCATTAATAAAGGTCTAGTTTGGATAAATAATGACGATTGAAATCAAATGATTAAAGATAGTTGGTCCACTCCTGAATTTCAAAGAGATCAAAATCTACAAGGAATAATCGGCTAAGTGAAACATATGAAAAATTAAACACTCATTCTAGAGGTACAATGTCATTTACATCATATTGAGCTAACATGGTAAGGATTTTTTTGTATTTGTTATAATGGAATTGAAACTTTTATAGTTATATTTTTTAATATATATTTTTTGGTTGATAGTAAGAAAAAACAGGTGGAAAAGAACCTCTATGGGATGATGTGTTTTCGGTGTTGCATTAGAGTGTTAAGTAGCCTTAAACCTTCATATATAATGCAAGTAATTTTTTTTACATAATTTAATTATTATTTAAAGTTAAAATGAATTTATTATTACTTTGAATTTTATTGTAAGAGAATTATAAAAAGAAGATGATTTTAAGATATGAAATTGATCGGGAAACACATCCTTTATTAGATGGAGCAGCTTGGTGTGTCGTTATAGAAGGGGTTACAAAGGATAGAATATATAGTGCACCTGGTATGCTGAAATTCATGGTTAGTACGAGTGCTTCATCACAATCCTACATGATGGAGTCAAAACCTCCTAGTTCATCAATTTAGACATTGAAAGAGCAAATAAAGTAAAGAGATTGTCATATTTTATCACTACAACAGGAGATGACTTCTGGCAAAAAATTTCTTAATAACATGGGATACCAAACTTGGGCATCAAATATAGAACAAGGTATGTCGGCACCTATAGTTTAATCTATGCCATCACATGTGGCTCCACAGATGACGACACTTATGTATCCCTTATTTATACTAGTATATCGACCTAGGTCTCGACCACCATTTATCAGTCCCACCTTATAATGGTCAACATTGCCTTGGTTCGTTTCCATCACCACCTTCATGATAGAACATATTTATTAAATTATGACTTTATCCATATTGATGTAAGTTTAACAGAATTTTGAAATTTATTTTTTTAACTTATTATTGTTGATAAAATAATTTCTGGTATCAATATATGTTCTTTATATATTTTTCTACTATTTTTGAAATATCCACAAATAATTATAAGAAATTCAATAAATGAGATTTTTTTAAATAAAAATTCATGTTTTAAAAAAATTTGTTAGACAAATCAACAATAAATTTTCTATTGCTAATTAGCAATGGATCAACAACAAATTTTTCATTGCTGATTAACAACGGATCATCAACGAAATTGCAGTTGTTGATCAATAATGAAATATCCGTTGTTGATTTATCCAATTAGTAATGAAATTTTAGCAACAAATAAGTTGTTGCTAAAAAATCAATAATTGATAATCCGTTGTTGAGAAATTAGCATCTATAATTTGCATTTGATATTATTGGTTGCTAATTTTATTACTGATTTTTATTAGTAACAGATTTTAGTTTTATCTATAACGAACTAGGTAGTTGCTAATAAACCCTTTTTTTAGTAGTGATAATTGAGTTTTCTAATTTGTTTTAATATGATTTTCATAGTTTTATCACAATCTCGCATCTCATATTGCAGGTTTTGTAAGTGAATCATGATTGGTCTAAACTGATTCAATATGTCGCCTTTTCAATATTGTTTTTTTTAAAAAAAAATATGACATCCAATACGTTACAATTTAAGTATTTTAAAAGTGTTTTGGTCAATATTTATCAAATTTTTTACCTTTTAACATCTTTATACTTTTTTTAAGGTTGGAAAAAAATAATTCAACTTACAGCATAACACTAGTAAAAAACATTAGGATGCAAATTGTAAATATTGTGTTGTGGTGTATAAAAAAATAGGATGCAAATTATTACCCGGTTACTTATATGTTTTTAATTAAATCAAAAGAAATCTCATTCTTTAAGTTTAAGTTTAAGTTAAAGATGATATAGTATATTTTTATTGAGATTTTTGAAAAATAAAAAAAAATAGATCAATAGTAGGTTAATTCACCTTAAGTTTCATTTTAAGTTAATTTTATCATAGTGTCTAAGCCGTATATTTTATTTTACAACTTTCAATTGATTTTTTTTTAATTCTTAATTATATTTTTATTTGAATTTTTCCCATGGTGAGTGAATTATTGTTGTATTCTGATAAATGAAAACTAAATAGTTATCTAGAATTTTTTAACCACAAATAAGTTTTTTTTTTTTTATAATGTTTAATTTCTTAAGAGATTAAACAAGATTTTATGACTGTATATATAACTAAAATAAATAAAGGTGTATCCTTTTAAACATCCTTTGAATTATTAATCATTTAGATGAAGAGCCCATTATTAGTTTGTTATGGGTGTAAAATTCTGAAAATATTTGATAAGTCTACTTTATCTCTTTTATCATATTTTCTCTTATAAATGACTTTATGCATTAAAAAAAAAACCTAAGTGGCATATGAGTGAATCCATTGTGGATTCAAGCAGTGCTTTTCGTTGTTCTTCCTTCATTATCACCATTTATCTCGCGTTAATTGGTTCTATCATGGCTTGCTTATTGGCATTATTGCTTGGCAAAAGTCTTTGATTGGTTCTGTATGTTGCAGTCTCAGCGCGCACCTGTTTCGGGGTTTCCAAGGCATGTGTCTGTAAATTATGAGGATCTGGTGGGCTTCATCCTTATTTGGTTAGTGTGTGCGCCATCTTTGTACATTTAATGCCCACCCCACTTATGGCGTGGTCATGCTTTATTCTATTTGCTAGGTGATCATGCTTTGGTTTCCTGGGATTGGACATGTGGTTGTTCTGGGATGAGTTGGCTTGGCTATTTGTTTCCTTTTCTCTCTTGCCCAAATTCTGGTTTCGTTTGGATATTTCCAGTTGTTGAGGGTTCTTTTCATTTATGGTTTGGTTGGCTTTCCAATTCCTATTCCAATTACTGGTCACTTGGCTTTTCCCATCACTTGCCTCCATTGGGGGCATTTGTGGTCTGGGTTATTGGGTTGGTGTCTTCTTTAAATTATTTTTTATGCTATACTGGGAAACAATGGGTGTCTTTTGGTGAGATAGTATCCTTTTTCCCTTCGGATTTCCTCTTATTTGTCATTTGTAGCCTTTCCTTTTAGCCACTGGTTTTTTTACCGTGTTTTTGGCTTCCTCTAGGCAATTATTTTGGTGATTGGCTTCTGCATTCATGTTGTTGCTTTTGTTTGATTATTTGTTCTTCTATTTGTTTTGTGTTGAAATCTCTATTGAAATACATCAGCTCCCTTAATCTTCAAATGTTGTCCTACCGCTTGAGGAGCAAATTAATGAGAATTGGAGAACAATCAGGGATATCCTCTGCATTAATCCCTATGAACATAATGTTTTTTTTTGGTAACCTTTTCTTCTTAGGTCAAGATGTTTACGCTTTGCTAATTTACTTGCTGATTTTTATGTGGTCATCATGCAAGGAATTAACATCTACTTGCATTGAGGTTCACCTGTAGAGCAACAACCATTGTTGATTTTGATATATTCAAGGGATAATGCTATCCAAGTTGCCAAACCTGCAATAAAAAACTGAGTGGTCGAGTCAACAATTATATGTGCATTGAGCACAATGCTGTAACTTCTTTGCCAGTCCAGTCCTATGGTGAGCAACCTCTTGCATTACATATTGCTTGATTCATTTGATTATATTTCATGTCGACCAGCCTTTTCTTCCTCACTAATTATCTATACATTCATATAGGTTTTGTATGGGGAATGTGTTGATATAAATAGGGAGGGCGTGGCTAACTTTCTTCTGGTTGGTAAAGCTGCTGAAAATTTCTTTGGTCCAATGACGCATCATTATGTGTACAACAGAGAATTCAAAGATTCTTCTACCATTAATTACCCCTTCGATGGCAACCAAGCTCAACAAAACCTGAATTTTTCAGCTGAGATTTGGTTCATTCAGAGTATGCAATAATTAATACGAAATAGTCAAACATATTCGATGATGTCTTCGAAGATGACATCAACAAGCTTCCCCGACAGCAAAAACCATCTGAAGCACATGTCACATTAGACATGATTGTTGCCTCATCAAGCTCTGCAACACCACCTGCGCCCAGCCTTTTCACTCGAATGAACGTTGTCCCACAACATGCAACAACCCCTGGCTCGATTGCTACGCCTTCATCAGAGATCTAGCCAATTCAACAACATATCCTACCAGCCAAAGCAAGACGAAAACTGATGTTTAATACTGAACCAGCACACCATAGGCTAGTTTCTCTTCTTCTTTTTACTGTAACAAGTGTTTCTCTTCCATGTTTGCCGACTTGTTTTGCTCACATATATGCTCACTTATAAATATCAAGTTCACGCTTCAATAGCTCATTCCACTATGGGGTGACTTTTTTTAACTTTAAATCTATCTTTTCTCGTGCGCCACTTACTTTAACGATGGAATTGTCAGGCAACCACAACCAACACTTATCTCTTTAATCCTTAACACACAATTTTGCCCTTTCATTAGCTTTGTATTTTGATTTTTTCTCCACTACCGCTGTTGCAATGTAACCACTACTATTGTTGATGTTTAACATTGCACTTAACTAGCTTCTCATGGTACATGCACTGTCATGCTTAATTTTCACCCCAATGTACTGTAATATTTAATTTGCCTTCTTTTTGCCCACCTTAGAACTTCAAATCTACGTTCGCTCTATTACAGTGTGTTATTTGACTTGATTTTTTCTTAATAAAGCTTCATCGATTCTCAAAAAAAAAAATCAACGAAACTCGAGTCATTTATCTAGTCTTTCATTGTGTAAACATGTCATAATAAAATTAAAATTAAAGAAAAAATCATCACAAAACCAATAATTACTTAGTGAAGAGAACAATAGCAAGAATTGAAGCCAAAATAAACCCCACATAGCTACATTGTTTCACAAGATAGAAGCAAAATGCATATATAAGAAAGAAAATCAACATCATTTTCTAAAAAAATAAGTAACACTAATAATTGATGGGAAAATAGGCAAAAAGGCATTGTTTCAAAAATGTGCCAAAAAATAACTATATATATATTTTTTCAAAACGGCACCATTCTATAAGAAATAACACTAATAGTTGATAAGAAAAATAAGAAAAACAACATTATTTTGAAGACATGCCAAAAAAAATTTAAAATATTTTTTTGTCAAAACATGTCTTGTCATAAGTCAAAGCTGTAAAGCAACGTCATTTTGAAAGCCAAACAAAAACCATTTAAATGAATAGTGAAACCCCACTTTTTTAAGTATTGATCAATAATTTCATTAAATTTATATTTGATGGAGTGATAAATAATGTCTTATTTAAAAAAAACTAGTAGTAATAGCAGTAGTAATAATAATAATAATAATAAAACTTGAGCTTAAAACCAAACTCTATTGCTTGTTTAAGATGCAACCTAGATACATAGACCCGAAGAAGGTAAATGCCACACCATTTACATAAATAACGAGATGGCATGCCCGCGCGCCGCCACGGATTTATAAAACAAATATACTTGATAGTGTTATAATTGTGAACTAGCGTTAGATAAGTAATTGAAACTAAAGGTATGATGAAGCTAATATTTCATTACAGAAAAAAAAGTTGTGTTGGTGATAAAAAACTTAGAGACTGAACAAAATGATTTGTAGCAATCCACAGTGTTTTGGAAGGAAAGATATAGTGCTTTCGCCACGTGATTTAGCTTTTCTGTTAATAAAAAGCAAAAAAAATTACAAAGCTAAATTTTCTACCAACTTAATATTAAAAAAAACCAACTAAGATAATTTTGAAAGGAAAAAAACCCATGAGGAAAAATGTTGTAGCTATTGACAATGTTTTGTGATGAAAATTACAGTGTTTTCCCCAATAAAATAAAATAAAAAACCATTTAGAGAAATACTGTAGCAATCCATAGTGTTTTATGAGAAAAACTACAACGTTTTTCCCATATGATTTAGCTTTATTGTAATTATAATTCTTAACCAACTTAATATTCAAAAAAAAATCGACAAAAATAATTTTAAAAAAAATCATATGGGAAAACATTGCAACAATTCACAGTATTTTAAAGAACAAAAATTATAAAGTTAAATTCTTAATTAGCTCAATATTAAAAAAAATCAAATTGACAGGGATAATTTTAGAAAAAAACAACCAAAAAAAGGGGGGGAAATCATGTTGGAAACACTATAGCAATTCACAGTGTTTTGTGATTAAAGCTACAGTGCTTCCCTACGTGATTTAACCTTATTTGTAATGACTTGTAATTGTAATTCTCAACAATGTTTTGTGAGGAAAGCTACAGTGCTTTTTCCATATATTGTAACTGTAATTTTTAACCAGCTCAATATTAAAAAAATAAAATAAAAGAAGATAATTTCGAAGAAAATCATAAAAAAATAAAAACAAAAAAAATCATGCGAAGAAACATTGTAGCAATCAACAATGTTTTAAAGAACAAAAATTACAAAACTAAATTCTCAATCAGCTCAATATAAAAAAAATTGACAAATATAATTTTGAAAAATAAAAAAATAAAATAGAAAACTTATGTGAGAAAACACAGTAGCAATCCATAGTATTTTAAAGAAAAAAAATTACAAAGTGAAATTTTTAACCAGCTCAATATTTAAAAAATAAAATAAACAAAGATAATTTTAGAAAAAAAATAATTGAAAAAAAGAAAAAGGAGGAAAGTTGGAACAAAAAAAATGAAAAGTGCAAAAAAAAAAGTAAAAAAAGAAGAAGACAGGAATGCATTGTGGATTACTATTGTAATCCACAGTGTATTGGGTGTGGGAGAACAGTGATTTCCTTACACCCTTTAGTTTTATGCATAGTTTTTAAACCTGACCTGGTATAATGATCGGGTCACGGGTCAGATGAGTTGACTTTGACAAAAAAAAAAAATTTTCAAACACAACTATTATGTCCTCTCAAAGCAGCAACCTTAGTCTCTACAAACTCAAGATTAACCCAAAAACACAATTAAACTTTGATTGAAACAGTCACAATTGGTGGGTGAATTTTTCAAACAACAGATCAAATCCTAACTCAAGCATATATGAAATCCCATTTTTCCCAACTCTCAAAGCGAATCAAATCGTTTTCCATTTCATCGATTGATACCCTGATTTATTCTCTATTCTCTTATCCCTCCTGAGAGCTGGAAATCTCCCCATAAGAGCCAAGTGCCAAGGAAAGGAAAACTTGGAAACATCCACTGACAGAATCTAACATAACACATCCATTTTTTTTTACCAATATCATTCCCATCTATACCTTCTTTCTAATTTAGAGCCCATTTGGCTACGAGGTAGAGGTTGCGTTTCTTCAAAAACGCACTGAGTAAATGTTTGGTTAAGAAAAAAAAGTTGTTTACTGTGCATGGATCCCACAATAAATTATGTGCGAAACGCAGGCATATGGAAAGCAGAAAAATGCTGCTTTCTTGCGTGGCTCTCAATTCAACCATGCTACACTGTTTAGTGAACAGTGGAGGCATGATACACTGTTCACTGAACAGTGTATCATGCCTCCACTGTTCACTGAACAATGGAGGCATGTGTCCATTGTTCAGTGAATAGGGGAGGCATACTCCACTGTTCACTGAACAGTGGAGCATATGAACAGTGCGAATTGCACTGTTCACATGAAATTCTTTTTTTTTTCAGTATGTTAATTTTTTAACATTTTTTTAAAAAAAAACACTAGTATAAAGTGAATTAATTAAATTCACTCGCATTGTAATATCAATTTTATACCTGATAATATTTTATCTACGCTCAAAAAATTATGAAAACTATAATTATTATCAGATGAATTTTGTACGTAATGGAATTATAAATAGTTTAATGGAATAATAAAAAGTATTTTTTATAAAGTATTTTTTATTTCATGATGTAATAGGAGTAATTAATTCTATAATATTTAAATTTAAAACCATCAATATTAATATATATATATATTTAAAATTATTTTATAATCTCAATTTCAAAAGCATTCTTAACCAAACACATTAAACTACTTTTTCTTCAACCTCAATTTCAACCACGGTTTTAACCAAACACCTATTTTTTTCAAATCAACCTCAAATAAAAGTACTTTTTATAAAATAACTTTTTTCAAACCACAACCACAACAACTACCGCAATACCAAACACACTCTTAGTAGCAGCCCCCATCTTCTAGAGAGCGTACCATTTGTTTCTACTCTTTCTCTCATCTAAGAAAAACTACGAATCTAAATAAGAAAAGAAAAAGATTTTCTTTTCCTCTCATATCTCAGACCAATGAGGATAGCGAAATGAACAATCCACTTGAGTAACTCGAACGAAAGAAAGAGCAGAAAGATGAGAGAAGCGATGAGGTTTTTTGTGATTCTGTCTTTATGTTACAAATGGGTTGATAGTAAAAAAGTAAAACGGTAACATTTTATATATATAAAACAACCGGGTCTCAGTCGGGTTTACCCGGATCTACCAGGTTTTGCCAGGCTAATTCCCTAACCGGGTTTTTCATCAACCTGGCCCAGTTCCAGCCCCGGGTCCCGGGTCGACCCACCGGGCCGGGCCGGGTTTTAAAACTATAGTTTTATATATAATATATCATCTGTCTTTATTTTCCTCGACAAATCTTATCCATATGAAATTTGATTTTTTACATTAAGCACAATGTCAAATCATTTTTAGGCTAGTATTGGATGCAAAAATACATGAAAAACACTCCCTTCAATATTTGGAACACAAATAATATCTTAAAATTATTTTAAACCAGCAAATCAAAATAAAAACTCAATTCTCAAGATCTAAAATTTCAAAGTCATATATCTCGCAAGCTCTTCAATAAAGTTGTGTAATTTTTATATCTATTAATTCCCCAAATGAGCTTACATTTGATGGCAATCTTGGTTGATTTTGTGAACGGATTCCATTTGATTAAAATCCTCTGTATTCTATTTTTCTATGTTTCCTTATTTTTATGATATTTTTTGTTTTTTATTTTTTTCAAATCCAATGGTTGGAATTAATTGTTGTGAAGTTATCAAATTAATTAAACGATGGAGATAGAGATGAGAATCTTAAAATATTTTAAGGAACGTTTTAAAAAAGTATTATTATTATTATTTTTAAAAAACTATTATTTATGTTCCTGGAATATGCTTTTTACGTACCTCTTATATGAAGGAGTGTAAATTGGTCACTTCAAAAGACTTTATTTCAATATTTTCTTTTAAAAAATAATAATTAAAACGGACTTATTTTATTTTAAAAGTCAAGAAAAGTCTTTTAACTAGGTTTGTCGAGTTGACTGATTTTGACTGGGTAAATAGTTTAACCCGGAAATCAATCTAGAACAGTTTATATAATTGACCCATTAAAAGCAACCTTTCGGATTAGTAATTTTCTTGAATAAATGCACTGTATATTGGCCTCTTTTCATCGTCTTAAGCTCCTTTTCACTTTCCCCACTCAAAACACTTTTTTCTTAAAGTATTTTTTATTTTAAAATATATTAAAATAATTTTTTTTATTTTTTAAAAATAATTTTTAAAATTAAAACAATTTATAATATATAAAAATATATTCATTTTTTATGAAATAAAATTTAAATTTTTTAAAAACACGGAATGACCGTGTTTTCAAACCCAACGACTCATAACCGTCAGGAACTGATAAGGAATCAAATCAAGCACTGATATTTCTAACCCAGTAAAGACAGTAGGAGCAACTAGTATTCTTAAGATGACTCTTGCAGTTCTTAACAGAATTCTTAAACGTACCTAAAGAAAACTAAAAACAAACCCAGATGCATATGCGGGCAAATGAGCGATCTGCGGTCCAGCTCGCTCGTTAGTATAGTATTAAGGTTTAATTAAGATTAAATATAACAAGAAGTGCAGTGGACGTGCCGGAGTGGTTATCGGGCATGACTAGAAATCATGTGGGCTCTGCCCGCGCAGGTTCGAATCCTGCCGTTCACGGATTTCGTGCATCTCTTTTGCTTTAACCAAAACTCTTGAGACACGTGTCTTTTTAAGATAATTTTATTTTGCCTAAAACGAAAAGGCTACAGTGCCGTGGTATAAACACCCAATCCATCCCGCTCGCTGTGATTTTTCGAATCCCTCAACTTAAAACAACAGCCAGTTTTTTCCCCATCTCTTCCTCTACTCTCTGCTATTTCATTTTTTTTTTTCAAATGACGGAACTGGAGGATCCGCTGCAGGGATACAGCGGATTGTCTCTCTTCCGAAGAACATTAGGCTCTCTTCCTAAGCCTACTCATGATCCCGATGATCTTCTCTCCGCCCACAATCTCCTCAAATCCCTGGTATCCCCCTCTTTCCCCTTTTTTCAAGGGATTGTTCTTCACTTTCCTCTGAATATTTAGCTCATTTTTTACTGTTTCACGTTTATTTTTTAAACAATTTGTCCTCTATTTTTACAAATTGTTCTTCTTGTACTACTCGTTTGAGTTTGAAGTGAACGCGCCTGGGTAAAAGGTTTTCTTCATTTTTAGCCCAAAGAGACGTGGCTTCTTTATTTAATTTATTATTTTTCTTCATGCTATCTTCCTTTTTACTTTTCACAAAAAAAAAAAAAGATTTCTAGCCTCAGGTTCTAGGGTTTTATGAATTTGAAGTTTGATTTTCATTATTTCCTCCATTTTTTTTTTAATTTTGATTTTATAAGCTTGAAGGATTCACTAACTTAATGATGACATGATTGATTTGCAGCCGGTCAAAAATCCGGATAAACTTATAGAGCAGGCGAGAAGTATTTTAGATGCAACTCCAGAACTTACCAATGCCGACTTGCCAAATGGGGTAATGCCTGAAGATAAAAGTGAAGTTGTTGCTCAGAAGGATGCAGAAAGTCCCCGGGCACGAAGGCCAGGTTTAGGGCGCAAGCGTGCTCGGTTTTCCTTGTTTCCCAATGCAAGGTAAAGCCTGTTTACATCTCTAAGAATATAGAGTGAAAAGTAGAAGGAGCTTATTGTTGGTGTTTAATTTACATTAGAGGTGGTTTTAATCGTAACTAAATATAATTATTATTTCCTGATTTGACAGTCAACCTACTGTGAATTTGGAACCAACTTTGGATATTGATAGCCTGAAAGACCCAGAGCAATTTTTCTTGGCTTTTGAAAGGCTTGAAGGTCATCTGTGCATTTTTTGTTGTTGTTGTTGTAGTTGTTGTTGTATTGGAAGAATAGCTCATGACATGATGATTGTTGTTCAGATGCTAAAAAAGAAATGGCAAAGCAGACAGGTCATGTTTCAATTGGTTCGAATCAATCCAGAGCATCAATGGCTCCACGCCATCGTCGACCAGGAATGCCTGGGTAAGATAAATTTTTATTTCTTGGTTATATAAACAGCATTCTATTGCCTCACCATTTCTGTGTGTCTTCCATTTTTATTTTTAGCTTGGCCATATCACACAATTTTTTTCTATATTTCAGGAGATCTAGGACAGCTAAATATCAACACCTTTATCCAACCATGTCCTCCCAGGAAACCTTTATGGAGAAGATTCTTAGTCCAGCTAATCCTGGATCACAACAAGAAACATTCAGTCCAGATGTTGCATCACAACTAAGGGAATCAACAAATCTTGCCCCAGAAGAATCAGGACTAGCTGGTGAGTGGCTTCTTGTCGAGGAACAAGGTTGATCAACTCTAGATTGATTCTATCTTGTCTTTGAAGTTATGATCTACAATACAAAATCCTGCATTCTTTATTCCCATGTAGGTTCAATGGCCAAAGCTGAGAAAAGGGTCGATAAACTTCTAGATGAGTTGCTTTCTCGTGATTATGAAGAGCTTGATGGCGATGGAGCAGTCACTTTGTTACGGGACTGCTTGCAGGTCAAGGCACTTGACCTAGAGAAGTTGAGCCTCCCTGAATTGCTGAATGTGCAAAAGACCAGTTTGAATGCTTTGGGGGGGAGTTTGCCAAAGCCTAGGAATGTATTATCAGACATACATAATTTACCGAGAAGGACTATAACTCCTATGAGGCAGCAAATTGCAGGAAATTCTTCTTGTAGTTTTGGTTCGCCCACTCCACCAAAAAGTCCATTGGCTTCGCTAGCATTATTGAGAAAACGCACACTGCAGTCAAATCCACCAACTGATCCATTTTCAGTTTTTGATGTTGATCAGTCACCAGAAACAAATGCTTCTTCACTTAAAAACATCAACAATTCCTCTGATCCAGTTGACATTGAAAATGACTTGAGCCTGCTGAAGTCTCTAATAATTGAAGAAGATGACACTACAGCTGGTAATACTAGTCCAGCTCACGTGGCTATTGGAGATTCTGGAACTCAAACAGATAAATCTCTAAATGACAACTTGACTAGTCCTGGTTCTGGTAGTGATGGTTGTCCTAGCAGGTCTAGTGCTGATGTTAAGAATAGAGATGTTGGTGCAGATAATGTCATCATAGATGAGAATTCAAGTCAGCTTGGTGGTGATATGGATATTCAAACAAAAGGGCCAAATGCAGTGGAGGACATGGTGAGTTTCCTCGTCAATAGCATTTGCATTGTCTTAATACTCTTGATCAGGATCTTACCTTGTGAGGATCTGCAATGTAGGTGGAGGATATGCAGCATAAAACAGTAGATAAATCTCTGAATGACAATTTGATTGGTCTTGGTCCTAGTAGTGGTGTTTGTTGTAGCAAATCTTGTGCTGAGGTGGAGAGTGGCAGCCCTGGTGTGGATAATGGGGTAATAGATGATAATTTAAGTCAGCTTGGTGGTGATGCGGATATGCAAACAAACATGCCAAATGAACTGGAGGACATGGTGAGTTTCCTCTTTTCTAGCTTATGTTTTGCCATTTTCTTTTTCGTGAAACTCTTGATCAGGATCTCACCTTCTGAGGTTCTGCAATTTAGGTGGAAGATATTCAGCAGAAAGCTGTGAATTCTACCCAGCCTGATGACACAGCCATGGAGTTTTTGAACAACGCACAGGATCAGTTTGGTATGGCAATTTCTCTGTGTTTTCTACGTGAAATTTACTGGTCAGATGCAACTGGCTAAATAATAATTGCTGGCTAAATAATAATTGCCTAAAGTGTAGGTTGGTGTTAGTTTATGTCTGAGGCCATAAGGTTATTATCTGTTTATGGCACATTTGAAGTGGCTTCTAGAGGGATTTGGATATAGCCTTTCCTTATGATTTTGCATGGCGCGCCTGTTCTGAAAAGTAGACATGCTCCTTAGTGGTTAGAAGAAAGCAAAAACATTTAAACGTGTTTTGAAATATGCACCACTTAAATTAGTGTCTTTTATAACTTCATCCCTTGTCTATCCTATAAAAAGGCACAATCATACAATCTGAGCGCATATTTCACAATTGCATTCTTCCACAAGGCCCCCAAATGACTCCTTTAAGCCTATCCAGGTCATATTTTCAATCGCTGGTTTATTCAATGACAATCATGCGTGATTGTTTTACCCTACCCTAGAATCCTACACCAATGCTTTTTTTCTTTTTGTGTGCGCGTGTGCGCATGTGTGTGTCATATACTTGAAGTGAGTGAAGATTAAATTCACCATATCTTTGAACAATCAAACAACTGCATTATGTTCTAAACTATGGAGGTGCAAACCAGTTATATATAACACCATTTCAGTTAGTTCAAGGCAAATGATTTGCATGTCTGATTACCTGGAACAGAAGGAAGATTTAAAATGATAAATATATTTTTCGTCTGTGAAGAAAAATGAAAATGTTTGCCAAATGAATCCCTGTTGACTTGAGTTATCAATTGATTAGATATTTACTAAGATTTCACAAGTTTCAGTGCTACTAGGGAACCCTAGTTTGAGATGTGTTAGCACCAAACCAAAAAACTCTTTAGGAGGCTGATTTCTTTCTCCTTGTCATTTACATGATCGATTACTGTAACTTATTGTGTCCATTCATTTTTTTTTTTCTATTTTTATGGCAGAACAATTAAGTCCTGCAGTTGTTGAAGACCATGCAATGGATGGTTGCCCCGAAACCCAAGACAGTGGCCTAGAACAAACCAAAGACAATTATCCAGAGCATCAGGATGAGGTTTATATTTCTTGTTCATCATTTTATTTAATTTGCTGCTCTTGCTTGTTTAAGATTTTGGTTATGTCATGCATCCACGACATTAATTGATCTAGAGATTATGGTTTAACATAGCAGGAAGAGCACTTGTTCTTTTTATTTCTTATTTTGCCTTCTGTAGTGTTTTATTCTCTTCCTTTATTCTTTGTGGTTAATTATTTGTACCATCTAATTTTATGAAAGAACTCTTTATGGTGTCCTAAAGACGTGTCTTTGAAATGAAAAGTTTCAAATAGTGTGAACTAATGCTCCAATTTCCAGGTTTAATTCTGCAATTAGGTAATGTTATTGATGTGTAATAAAAGGAAATGCAGGGTTGGATTTACATAGGCAAAGCATGCTTCTCAATCTCTAGTCCGCAGTGGCAATTATTTAAAACATGTTTGGCACTGATGGTCAATCATTGGCTCATAGTGGGTTGATAATTGGCATGCATTGATGGTTTAAGGTTGAAGTTCATCAGCATCTGGTCTATTAGCAGAAGTGGTCTAAACTGATGAGCAACATTTGCATGTGTTACTCAATATAGTCCTGCATGTTCTAGAAGAATGAAATTCTAACAATTGAGATATTGTTAAATGTCCATATGACGAGCTGTCTGACATTTTGTTGCATGCGACTAAAATACTGTACTTATTGATGTCATACCATCATATCACTTGTGTGGAAGATCTACCTTATCTTAAACTGTACAGATATGTTCATTAATGTTTAAGCAACTATAGAAGCTTGTGAACAACAAAATCATCTGTTAATTGAAGAAATCCATGGGTAGTTCACTGGTCAATGAAATGAATCATGTGGTTCGGGAATCATTCATGCCTCTTGTGAACAGGAACACTGACATGCACTTTTCAGCTAACCAGACTACTCACCCAGGCCTGCACCCTCCCCATATATATATATATATAATCATTATATAGGCCCTGGTTGTATTTTAATGATTAGGGAAGGGCTCATGTTCTTCTGCTGGAAGTTTCTCTTGAAATTTGTTATTATATCTTGTGGAGCAGACAGTTGAGGAACCTCCTGTGGTATCACTAAATAAACAAGCCAAAGCAAAATCTCATACAGCCAAAGGACGCAAGAATGGATCACTCTCTAAGAGGCATAGCCTTGCAGGTGCTCACTATTGCATCAAACTTTCCATCATTGGGCTCTCTTTTTTTTTTCTTTTAAATCTCAAAGTTGTTGTGTTGATAACTTGATATATGTTGTTTGCATAGCTTCTGGTACATCATGGGAAACAGGACTGAGGCGAAGCACCAGGATTAGATCAAGACCTTTGGAGTATTGGAAAGGGGAAAGGTTTTTATATGGCCGCATTCATGGGAGTGAGTATCATACCTTTTTATGTGCATTTGGATTTGCAAGGAATTTGTTTTGCCATGATAGTGTGTCGCATTTAGTTGGGCTGTAGTGAAAACTTTTAGTGGTAATCTGTTTAACAAATTGTTTCTCTAGATGGACTGTGTTGAAAGCTATTTAGTGCTAATTTGTTTAACAAATTGGTTCTTTGATGGATTGCGTTTCGTGTTATGATGACTTTCTAATGTATGAAGAAACATCACATGTCTTTGATAAAGAATTTCAATGGAAGCACTTCAGCCAAGCTCACTATCCAAAAATAAACTAATAATTCATTAATTTTGTAGGTCATCATTATAAATCGTGGTCTGCTGGGAGAGACATTTTTTCAAGGGATAATAAACATATTGGTTACGATGATGCAATTTCTTTTAGCATGACATGATAACTGATTTATAGACTTGTAATTATTTTTGAAGACTTTGCTTCTTTAGTAGAAAGTTACAGCTGCATGAGCTGTTAAATAAGAAATGGACAGCGAAACTTTGTTTGATATCTTCAGAATCCTTTTCTTACAAAACCACCATGGAGTCTCTCATAATTTGTTGATCAATATATTTGCAGGTTTGGCTACTGTAATAGGGATAAAGTACGAGTCTCCAGGAAATGATAAAGGAAAACGTGCTCTGAAGGTGAAGTCTTATGTCTCTGATGAATACAAGGATTTGGTTGAACTAGCTGCTCTGCATTGAGATAGTTTGATGAGGTATTATGGCCTGTAAGGATAACTTTTATAGGAAAAATCATAGGCAAGGCCATGCTTCTATGAAATTTGTCTACGCAGTTATTGGTTCTGTTTCATCACTTCCTAATTACTCTGCTAATATACTTCCCAATTACATGGCTAGCGTGGATGTTCATGATGTGGGTGTTGAAGGATATCGTACACATCTTGTGTAATTTTTGTTTTTATTAGTGAATCGTATTTTCTATATAAAGCTGCACAATGTAGTACTAGGCTGATGGCAAAGGGGCATAGCGTTATGA
>Ga0325405_1001658_pt1 | contig 22722 bp, 5 predicted proteins | sample PopdelMetagenome_21_FD_205663 | JGI IMG/M metagenome (GOLD analysis project Ga0325405, IMG submission 205663) | Populus deltoides microbial communities from Bellville, Georgia, United States - Xylem-Control-R2 | ecosystem: Host-associated > Plants > Phyllosphere > Stem > Wood/Secondary xylem...
TTTCCTGCAAACAAACGGGGCCTTAAATAGCATTAATTGTGAAATCTTTGGCCAATGTAGAATGAGTTTTGAAAATAGTTTCAAAATATTTTTCAAATAATCAATGACTGTAATGTTAAGAACTAAAACGATTTAATAAAATAGACATACTATATACTATAATGTCTTAAGCAGAACATTCTTGATAAAGGAATAATAATTGCACTAAGAAACTGATCACTAAAAGGTTAAGTCAAACCACTTATGATTTTCGTAATATTTAGAGGATAATGACAGGTTGTTATACATTATACTTAATTTTTAAATATAAGTCAATCAAGTTTTAAATTGATAATAAATTAAATTGTTTAATTTATTTAATCTTATTTTATATGAAATTGTGATTTATATTTAGACCAAATTATTAGGGAATCTAATGGGTCACACACATAAGAATCATTGGTCAGAAATTAAAATGGGATGATTAATTAAGTGTGATTTGATTGTAAATAAAATTTAGAAATTAAGGACTAGAATATAATTAATACAGAGAATTACAATTATATACCTAGAAACAATCAACTAAGGATTTGATAGAATAAATTTATAAAATTAACCTAAAATAACATGTGTGATATTATTTAAGGGGGAAATTGATATTTTATCATTTATAAGGTTTTTACGTTTTTCTATAAATAGAATGTTATATGATTAGTACTTAAAAGTGCATTCTCATTAAGGTTTTATATCATCATATTGCACTTAAAATATTATTAAATTCCCTAACTTAAGTATGTTTTATAATAACAAGTCTGATAATATAAGATAGTTTTAATTTATGGTAAATGATCATTTTAAATGCAGGCATATCTCACAATTCAAAGGATTGATTGATGTAATTAACTATTGAATGTGAAAGGAGAAAGAAAGGGCTAAGCTTGGAGAAGAGATGTTGGTTCAAACTGGAACACCATTCAATTATTGGGTCATAACTGGAATTGTAGCCTTGGATTTAGGTTTGGTTTATCTTGATGGAAAGCTAAGACATAGGTCTAAAACATTCATGAAAAGTCCAAGACTCAATTCCGCCGTTTTGGAGTTCAAATCTTAACATCAAAAGAGAAGTCGGAATCTGTCCTGCAACTTAGATAATATTCACTGTTCAATCTATATCTTGAGGTCTAGAAGTCCAAATGAGCTCATTATTTTTTTGGTGGAAAGCTGAGACAGATTCCTACAACTTTTATGAAGACCACTTTACCAAATTCTGATCATAACAATGTCATTTTATCCAGAAACAAATCCATACCTAAATCACCAAGTCCACGAAGTCTTTAGTTGACCACTAATTCAATAGTTAATTATTAAATGAATAGTTCTTTTAGCCTATAAAAGGAGACATTTGCTATATATTTAGGCATCTTGGTTTTCAAATCAAGATCAATTTTTTATTTTTTTCTCTATATTTTTATTATTCAAGTTCCATTTCATGTTATATTTTCATTATTCTCTTATTTATGCTTTTCATTTCCTTTACTATACTTAGTTAACTATCTTCTTATCCTGTTTATTTATGTTCTTCTTCTTCATTATGCTTAGCTAAGATTATCATGTCAAGGTGAAAAGGTTTCACTAATGGTGTTGAAATAAGTATAATATAAACTCAACATGGACTTCAATGCTTATATCCAAGAAAATTTGCTATTAACATGTCTTATCATTTTTATCTTACCAATTCTTAATACCTTGCTTGTTAAATGGTTAATCTAAATTTGTGTTGTAGAATCAATGGTACAATAAATGCTTGATTCTTAATTGTCTTCGGTCGACATCGTTATTATGAGAAGAACTTGATTTATTGTTAACATAAGTTAGAATCATGAATACCTGACAATATTTAAAAGTATGGTGTTACTTAAATAAGATAATTAATATGATCATGTTAATAATTTATAATGAGTTATTAATTAAAAATCATCCGATTAATAAAAAGAGTTTATACTATACTTATTTGAAATATCATTTGTGGATCCTCTAACATTGACAACTGTTTTATCATTGTTTAATTCTTGCATCAATATCACATCCTAAAACTCGCTTCAACTCCTTTTCTGTTATTATTCTCTTCAAATCTTTTTCTTTATTTGTAATTAATATAGTTAACCTCCCTATGGATCGACCCCAGTCTTGCCGGATTATTTATTACTTTGACACTCCTGCACTTGGGATAAGACATAAACTATCTGATTGTGTCATTATACCTCTTATTTCTTAAGAGAATGTTAGTATAGTACAATACAGAAACACCTAAAACACGAAATAAAAGAGTTGGCACTCTCCTAAAAAAATTTAAAAGATTTATCATTTGTGATTCATGTGGGTTACTGTTAAAGGCCGGATATTTGGACGGTTTGTGGTTTGCAATAACCCAGCCTTGAAGTAATTATTCAAAGCCAAAAAGAATATCTAGTCTTTAAGTAATCTTCATTTAAACACTAAATAACTCTAGATTTATCTAACGGGATCCTTAAGACTCCTGAAAAATTTTAAATTTATCATTTTCGTTGCGTATATGTGTTTTGAGAAACCTAACAATATAAACTTTTAATAATGAATCATAAACAACCTTTGACAAGTGTTAAATTTTATGTTCATTAACCCTATTCTACTGAGATGTATGTTCACCAACCTTATTCTACTAAGTTGTATTGGAACAAGTAGTTTAATTACTAGTTCCATGTGTTTTCAAATACATATGAAGTGTAGAGACTATGATATTCTCCCTAATTATCACTACTAAGAACTTAAAATTATTTCTTGTATTGAGGTTTAACTATTTTATAAAAGTTTTGAAATAAACAAATCTTGTGGATTTCATCAAGTTAACGTAGGTTATCCTGGTATTGTCACCATTAAAGGTAACAAATTCACTTTCATCAACAGGATCTATCCAAAGTAATGACTTTGGATGGATCCTTTACATAATAATATATAATCATAAATGGATGTGGAGTTTTATTCAAACTTGTTAAAAACAAAGTTTGATGCTTTTTGGTAGTTCACAAACATCATATTAACAACTAGGAACATCAATTTTTTTCAAATAAACTCAAAAATATATTTTTTACATAACCAAAAGAAGCATACCCCAAATGTTGATACCATAACAATATTTTATTTGTCTTCTTCTTTCCCTTAAAGAAAACCACTATTAAATCTTGATGTAACATGATAGAACTTTTTGACGCTAAATCCAAATAATACAGCTTCCCTTGTTTAATACCCCCATTAATTGTCTATCTAGTCTGGATGTTGTTAAGCACACAATATTCAGGCCATTAGATTACCACACTAGATAAAGCTAGGGTTATTTAAGAAATTAACAACAAGTGATAATATAATGATGGAACAACTAGAAAAAATCTAAATTCAAAGTATTAGTGAGGGTCAAAGAACTCTCTCCAAAAGGTTGGAGTAACATTGGTAGTAGAAATAAATTTTCATGGGGATGGTTTAAAGGATGAAACATGTTTAGAATCAAATTTTATTGATCTATATCACCATAATTAATTATCCATATACTATTAGAAATAAATGTAAAAATATTTAAAACCTTAGTACCATTATTTGCAACTACTAATATTGAGGTTTTTTCAACAACATCATGTTTTGTCTTTGTTTCAACTATTGTTGCAGGGGGGGTCTTCTTGAAATTCTTTTTTCATGAATCACGAGTATGATCCTACTATTATGGATATCCCACATTCTCGTATCATCGACTTTTAAATATGACCCATCTTATTGCAATGATTGTATTTGTAAGTAGACTTGTCGACACCATTATTATTTTTAAACTAGTTGGGTCTAGTTTAGTATGTAGTTGTTGTGGCAATATTATATGTCTTAAGTGATTGATTAACTACCTCCTTCCTCCTATTATTACCATGAAATTTAGCTAGATATTGGTAATAACCATCTTTCATTTTATAGTAAAACACAAAGGAATTTCAAGCTGCAAATAATGAAATGAGATGCCCATCAATCATAGTTATAATAACATTATAAACATGAGTTAAATCTACTTCTATCTTCTTATACTCTTTTATCCTTTTCACATTGGTTTTCATTCCGTTTTGAATACTCCTCTTGCTCAATTGAGGACAATATTCTCTATGATCCCTTCATCACACCATTCATATTAGAATAGCCAATAAAGAGTAAGTGTTTCTTCTTCATTATTAATTCAATATCAAGTTTTTATCACTTTCTTCATTGCATCCATCATTTCATAATAGCGTTTAGCTTACTTAGCGAGCTTGACAATATAGATAAAGTTCTTATGATCTTTTTTTTTATGAATCTATATTTGTTGATGAACTCTATATCTCTCTATCTCTCTCTCATATATAAATTCAAGATTCCCAAATCAATCATAATATAACATAAATGTTTTTTTCTATCCCATTATATGAATCACAAAATTGTGATTACTATTCATAGACAAAAAACACTAATTATGCTTCTTTAAATCCAATCTTCACCATTTAGATTATAGACCATTGTGTCTTCAATGTGTCTATAAAACTTTAGCCATAAACAACTCCAATTAAAGCATTTGACTTTTGACTACTCAACATCATGGATTGAACAATGTTTTCACTTTTGTTTTATCATTGAAGCATTTTCTAGTTTAGTTAATAATTATTTTTTTCAATTTTTTTTCTTACACATTGTGTTGTCTGGGACTTGAAGCTAATAATTTATTTAAATTAGCTTGCTATGGGTTCTTATAGTCTTAAAAAAGCATTCCAATGTTGAGCCGATACTCGATTTGGCAGAATATATTTTAATTTTATTGATTAAAAATAATTGAAACTTTTAGGATCAAGTTTGACACTAAAACAAAAAAGCATCCATCTAAAAAAAAACTATTATTCATGAAGTGTGCTTTTTAAAATGTTGGTCCACAAATTTTTTACATTTTCATTTTTGATCTCCTTGTTATTTGGATTTTAAATTTAGATCCAAAATTTTATTTTGTTCATTATTCACTTTTTGAGTTTAAAAGGGGATAGAGAAAGTAACCAAAAATATAGAAAAAAAAAAGTTATCGAGTTGCCACTTTTGAGCAATGAAAAACATAATCTTGGTATCAATAGATTTCATTTAATAAGAGGAATACTATTTAGGTTTTGGTGATCCATCAACTTGTCAAAATAAGTAGATTAAGCTTCGAGAATTGTTTTCTTTAGGTTAGTTTTTGCTTCTTTTTTTTATGGATTAAAAGGTCATTTAAAGTTAGAAATGAGTTTACTAAGATCTTTAGAGTGTTTCTTAGGTGTTTTCAAGTGGGAAAAAAGTTTAAAAAAATTAAACAGATGGTGCATCATCCATCCAATTTAATAAAAAAAAAAAAATATTAGGCATACAAGCTTGTCCTTGTAGGCTTACACACGCCTGTCATACTCTATTTTAGGCCACGTGTTATCCTAAATATAATTTTAATTAAAATTTATAAAAAAAATAATAAAAAACTCATAAAAAAAGAGTAGAGGATAGAGTATTATTTCATTAAATACTATTCAATTTTGAAATATGTTTTAAAATAATATTATAGTGTTTTTTTTTTTACAATATCATCAAGCGCTTTCTTTATACAATCCTTCATGATTTTTTTAAAATCTTTTCTTAGATTTTAATTAAATTTAATTATAATAAAATAAATAAATTCATATTTAAGATATTACTTCATTAGATATTTTTTACTTTAACATTTATTTTCAAATAAGATTCTAGCTTTCTTTTTTAATATTAGCAATTGTATCTTTAATTATTATATGCGAAATAGCTATATATATATATATATATTAATGTTTTTCATCATGGATTCTCTATGAAAATGATGTACAATTCATTATAGTTATTGCCAATATTGTTTTTAATTACTTTTGACAATGAACTGTTTTCTTATTTAAAAAAATTATATGAATAACAATAGGTTTTGATGAGAAAATACATTTTGTTTCTTGATTTTTTAATTCTGTCTTTCATACAAATATCTTTTTTATTGTATTATTAATCAAAACAAATTCCAAAAAACTCCTCATAATAATACCAAGTATTATAATAATGTTTTCATTTCTAAAACATCTTTCTAATACATCGGCATAAAAAAATATCAAAACATATATATATTTTTTTGTTTTTATTAAAATTTGTTTTTATGATTCTGATAAACAATTGTCTAAAAAATAATTATTTATTAAAAAAATATTGATAAAAAAGAAATGTATTAATAAGATGAAAGAGTTTTTGAATTAAATATTTTTGCAGATAACTTTTCTTTGTACTTTCTAATACTCTACCTCATGATTTTTCTCTCTCTCTCAAACTTTGATTTGAATTTCTTTGGATCTCTAGAACTCCCAAGTTTATTAACTTGTAATTAGGGATTGTTTTCCATCAAATATAAGAAATATAACAGTCAACAAATCTAGGTATATGCTAGGTAAGATCCTGGTGTTTGCATGGGTTGTTTGATTTGTATATATTTACTTGCCTTCCTTACGGAGAGGCAGTGTGAATTCGTCTGCTGCAAATTCTTGATATAATTAATTCAAGGGAAACAAGCAACTTCATAATTGCTCATTAACTATTAACTATCTCAATGATCATTAACTATTAACTATCTCAATGATCTTCAAATTTAAGAATCAAGGGAGGGATTGTAGTTCTTTTATATCAGTTTATTTTTATTTTTGTTGTACCGTATAAATGTAACCAGTATGGCATTTTTCAAGAAGGATGACGATGATGATAATAATTATGATATATATATGTAAAATTAAAATTGATCAATGTTTCATTGTAGCACGAAATACTATTTATTGTGAGTGAATTTACTGTGAATTGCATTGTGTTGCACTGTAGATGCATTGTGAGTGCTTTTACTGTGGATTGTAAGAGTTTTCACTGTGGACTGCAATTTTTGGCAGGGTTGTGGTTGGGCTGGGGGCAGCGGCGTCAGCCTGGAGGCAAGCCCCCGGGGCTGCTGCCCCCTAGCGCTCAGTCTGCCCAGCCTTGGGGCTGGGGGCAGACCAGGGCGACAGGCGCATCGCCACGTGGCGCTTGGGCAACACCACCCCAAGCCCGCAGCACAACGCCACCTGGTGCTTGGTCTGCTTACTCTTGAGTGCAACCCAAGCACCACGTGGTGCTTGGGCTGCCTATACTTTTAGTATAATTACAGGTATTGGTATTAAAAATATAACTATTATTTTCTTATTATTATTTTTTTAGTACAATTAATTTTTAGAGTATTAATAGTAAATTTTGTTGATATTTTTTTTGTATAATTAATATTAAAAGAATTATTATATTTTTTCTTAATATAAAAAAATACTATTATTAATTTAGTCTAATTAATAGTGTTGATCTCAAAACTATTATTATTTGTTCTTAATATTATTTTTTAGTGTAATTAATAGTATTAATCTCTAAAATATTATTATATTTGGTGTTACAAATAATATGATTTTTATAATAATTCATATTATTGCCACTAAAAATATTATTATTTGTATTATAAAAATTTTAATATTTTCATTAAAATTTATAAGAGCATAAATATTATTATCATCATTAACAAATTTTAAAAAACTGTTATTACTATGAAAAAAACCACGTTGGTGCTCGTGGCGCTTGGGTTCCCTCCAAGGGCAGACAACCCAAGTGCCACGTGGCACTTGGCCTGCTTCCTTTTAGCTACAGTCCAAACACCAGGTGGTGCTTTGGCTTGGGTACTCACAGGCATGACCCAACGCTAGCCTTGGGCCTGGTAGGGCAGGACCCAAAATAGAATTGGGTCCTGGCCGCGGGCAGACCGAGCGCCACGTGGCGCTTGGGCAGCACAGCGCCACTTGGCGCTTGGTGTCCTTCCTCTTGGGTGCAGCCTAAGCGCCACATGACGCTTCGGTTGCCTATACTTTTAGTGTAATTATAAGTATTGGTATTAAAAATATAACTATTATTTTCTTATTATTCTTTTTTTAGTATAATTAATTTTTAGAGTATTAATAGTAAATTTTGTTGATATTTTTTTTTATAATTAATATTAAAAGAATTATTATATTTTTTCTTAGTATAAAAAAATACTATTATTAATTTAGTCTAATTAATAGTGTTGATATCAAAACTATTATTATTTGTTCGCTTACTATTACTTTTTAGTATAATTAATAGTATTAATCTCTAAAATGTTATTATATTTGGTGTTATAAATAATATGATTTTTATAATAATTCATATTATTGCTACTAAAAATATTATTATTTGTATTATAAAATTTTTGGTATTTTTATTAAAATTTATAAGAGCATAAATATTATTATCATCATTAATAATTTTAAAAAACTATTATTACTATGAAAAAACCATGTTGGGACACGTGGTGCTTGACTTGCTTCCTCTTGGCTGTAGTTCAAGTGCCAGATGGCACTCTGGCTTTGGTACTCACAGGTATGGCCTAAGGCTAGCCTTGAGCCTAGCAGGGCAGGATCCAAAATAGAATTGGGTTCTGGCCGCGGCAAACTAAGCGTCATGTGGCGCTTGGGCTGCACCCAAGAGGAAGTAGACCAAGCGCCATATGGAGCTGTGCTACAGGCTCTTCGTCTGCTTCCTCTTGGGTGCAGCCCAAGTGCCATGTGGTGTTTGGGTTGCCTATACTTTTAGTGTAATAACAAGTATTGGTGTTAAAAATATTATTATTAGTTTTCTTAATATTCTTTTGTTAGTATAATTAAGTTTTAGAGTATTAATTGTAAAAATATTATTGTTTGTTTTGTTGATATTATTTTTTAGTATAATTAATATGAAAATAATTATTATATTTTTTCTTAATATATATTTTTTTAGTGTTGAAAATATTATTATTTTTTAGTCTAATTAATAGTGTTGATCTCAAAACTATTATTATTTGTTCTCTTAATATTATTTTTTTGGTATAATTAATATTAAAATTATTATTATATTTTTTCTTAATATATTTTTTAGTATAATTAATAGTATTAATTATTTTTGGAGTTATAAATAATAATATTTTTATAATAATTAATAATATTAACACTAAAAATATTATTATTTTTGGAGTTATAAATAATATTATTTTTATAATAATTAATAATATTAACACTAAAAATATTATGATTTGTATTTTAAATATTATTACTTTCAACAAAATTTATAAGAGTATATTTTATTGTAATTAATATTATTAATAAAATAATTGATGAATTTTAAAGAAAATGTTATATCATTTACTAATTTTACTAAATGTATTGTAATAATAATTTTATCAGATTATACTTAATTTTATATTTACTTTCATTTATAAATTACATACAAATTATTAGTTGTAAGACCCAAAAATAAACTTGGGTCCTACCATGTACAGACCCAAATAACCTTGGGTCCTGCACAGTCTAGCCCAAGGCTAACTTAAGGCTAGACTTGGGTCAAGTTGGGCAGGACCCAAAATAACATTTGGTCCTTGCCACAGCAGGACCCAATTATGCATGAGACCTAGCTTGACAGGACCCAAATAAGTTTGGGTCCTGCTCTTAATTTTTTTTTTTGGAAGTTAAAGGTGAACCCGCGGGATAGCGCGGGCCACTTAACTAGTAACTAAAACTAAATCCAAATATTGATGGTTTTGTGTTAGGCCACGACAACATTATTATTTCCTTAAGTTGAAAGATGTGATTGTTTATGAAATATCATTTTAGCCATTAGATTTTTTGTATTTTTCTAATACATTGGATAAATAAGAATAGTGTTTAAAGGTATTATAAAATTATAAATATCAATGAAAAATTTGCTTCTATAATAAAAATTTTCTTTTGTATCCAAATTGCTTTTAATCTTAAAAACATTTCTTAGTTTTAAAATGATACAAAAGACATGTTATACAAAAGAAAATTTTTAAAAGATAATCATTCTTTCACTGTGTCTTTTGAGCTATGTTTTATTTGTATGCATAATGGTATGTAGTGAATTCAATGATCATATACTAGTGAAATGCATTTCTTTGCAAAGTCCAAACCATTACATTGAACAAGGTCAAAGATAAGGTTTTAACCGCTTACACTTAAATCGAGGAAAGATCCTCTTTGTTATCCCTTTCACATTCTAAAAATTTTATATCCATTGTGGTCTTCTTTTTTAGCTTGGATAATTTTTATTTCATGAAAAAATCTAACTAGAATTACACCCTAGAGATAAATGAAATTTCAAAGATTAATAATTGATGAAAAGCCATAGGAAAGCCAAAAAAACTAAAGAAGCCCAAGAAATTCAAATGTTAGGGAGCATGCCTAAATAAAAAGGAAAAGTAAAAGACAACAAAATGAGGATGCCCCACCAAAGCAACAATAAGGGCTAATCAAGAAATACGACAAAAAAAGGGAAGGATTGAAAGACACAATGAGTCAAGTTGATAATAGTGATTCTAAATCTTTAAAACCTTGAAACACCTTTTAAGCTTTATGAATCCATTTCTTTCATAGCCAAGATGCTAGATATCTGTTTTTATTTTTATTTTTCTAATTTTTAAAGGTTGTTGTGATGTTAGGTGTGACAATTTTAATATTAATAGAAAAAACATCTTGAATTTTTTTTTTTAAAAATCCAAACCACACTTTTACTGGTTGTTTGGCTTGCTTTTGAATCCACTAACTTAACTGGGTTACGTCGAGTCAACTCTCATATAAGTTAATTTTAAGTTTGGGCTAGGCAAAGAGTCATATCAAAAGTTTTAAGGTTAACTTATTGGTTTGAGTTTAATAACAATGATAAATAGTTTCTCTTTTTTAAATTCTATCTTTTATTTTTTTTTTCAATTGAATCCTTTTTGGCCTTTTTTTTTCTTTTACAATTTTATCTTTCAACATTTGATTGATTTTGAATTGATATTTATGTTTTTTTTTTCTATAAGGTTCTCGTAGTCTCAAACAAAAGTCTTGACAATTGGTTGATGCTTAATTTTACGAGTGTCTATTTTTGTTATTATATCATTAAGTAAAAAATAGTTTAAATAAACAAAGTTGTAAAACCCAGTCTATGATCCGGGTCGTGAGTTTTGTGGTTTAAGTCGTGAAGCTTGGGTCGATCTAATATATCTTTGTCTCAATATAAGAAAAAAAATGTCATCTTGAATTTTTTTAAAGCTAAACCACACATTTTACTGGTTGTATGAGTTATCTTCGAACCCATTAAGTCGACTAGGTCATGTCAAGAAAACTCTCACATGATTTAATTTGAAACTCGACTATGTAAGGAGTTGCAATAAGAATTTTTAAAGTTGACCTACTAGGTCGGGTTTAATAACAATGCCAAAGAGTTTCCCACAATATAAACTTTTTTTTTAGGTTCAATTTTTTTCTTGATTCAACCCGTAGCATAACTTGAGCAAAAAACTAGCATTATCTAAAACACTAAAAGATTTGAAGTTTATTATGGTGCTTCACTGTTCATATTTTTTTTTTTTGTTTCCCTTTAGCCTCTGTTTTTTTTTAATTTCATCATCACACCTTTGGTTGTTTTTGTTTTAATTATTTTGTGACATAATTTCATGAGATAAAATTTCAAATTGTAGGAGAAAAACAAAATCAAAAGCAAGAGAGCCACAATACAAAACATGATTAAAATTCATGATCAATCTTGAATTATCAAAAAAATTATTTTGATATAAAGTTTATTTTGTTTATTTTTTAGTTTCTAAGTTTGAGAGATGAGAGAGAAATTTGATGGAAAATAGAAAAAAAAGAAAAAAGTTATTAATTGATTCTAGGCACCAAAATAAAAAATCTTTATATCAATGGCTTATTTTCATGAGAGAAATTCAATGGAGATATTTTTGACCTCCGACTTGCTTGAAAAAATAGATTGGGATTGATAGTGTTTTTTTCCAGATTTGATTATATTTTTGACCTCCGTTCTTTTTGTATCATCTCGTATTATCATAAAATACTTGGATAGATTTAAATAACGGTCTTCTGCGTCTTTGATTAAAGGGTATATTCAAAAACAAATTCAAAGTGTTGGGCTAGGATGTCTAAAATTATGGTAGAAGGGGGTTAAACAAAAAGAACGGCGTCAAATAACGAAATCACAAAAGTGCCCTCATATAAGACGGCGAAGAAAGAGACCCAGAAGGGAGGGTATTTCCATCATTCAACAAGTAAAAAACTCAAAAAAACATTTGAATTCACAGAATCGGGGTATTAGGGCTCCATTACAGTTTAGACCCAGACAAGGTTATAGCTCTCTCCTCAGCTTACTTGCTTTTAGGAGGGAAAAATCCCTAAACTCACAGGTACTCTCTCCTTTTATATCTTCAGAAATTCCCATTGTTTTTCTAAATATTTTGCTGATTGATTTCTCTGTTGCTTTAGGTTGTAGTAGAGAGGAGAGGTTTCCTTTTGCTTTGCTTTAGGTGTGTTGTTAGAAGAAGAAGAAGAAATAAAGATGAGTTTAGTGAATAAATCCTCTGGGAGGCAATCCTTGTTTTTCCAAGATTTGGCATCACCTGTTTCTGCTGGTAAAGGGAAGTTCTCGACTCCAGCTCAGGCTGCTGCTGTATCTGCTTTATGGCGTGACAATTTTGGGGGTTCCGATCTTCCTCCTCCTCCCTTTTACACCTTGGAGGACCGTTCGGAAATATCTCCCGAGTCTGGGATTCCTGATTACCCTTTATCTCCTGACATCAAATCTCACCCTACAACATCTCCATTTCAGTCTTCTGGGAGGGAGTTTGGTACTCCCCCAAAAACCAAATCCGAGGCTACTACTTCCTTTGCTTTGATCAGTGGGCAGAACACTCAACAGGGTTCTCCGATTTCGACTTGGTGGTCACCATCAAAAGCTAGAAGCAGCGAACACGAAGACAAAGGTAAAGGTTCTCCAGTTGAGGGTGTCGTCCAACCTGGTGCTTTAATCACACTTCCACCGCCTCGAGAAGTTGCAAGACCGGAGAAGCATAGGAACTGCGTGCCTGCAGGTAACCTTGACGAGGAAGAATGGGTTACTGTTTATGGGTATTATTTCATCTCCCTTTTTATATGCACCCATTGATTTGTTATTTCTTGTTTTCCTCTCTTAGCATTTTTCATGTAGTGTGATGTTACCTCCTTTTCCTTGCTATCTTCTTTCTGTGCTATCAAATGGATATTTACTTTAGCTTGAAGATATGTACTGGGCATTTAGATTTTCAGATTTTCTCAGGTACAGATAACGTTGAATTAGGGCTTTTTTTTGTAGTGTTGTTTCGAGATTGGTGGCTTTATGTACTCTATAATAACAACCACAACTAAGCCTCAGTACCAAACTAGTTGGGGCCGGTCTTACTATGATAGTGATGAAATATGGTTGTTGCGCAAATAGCTTTCCATGTTTTCTGTGTTCTACCTTGATATGCGTAGAACTCTTGTCAAAACTATTGGAAGATCTCTACAATGCTGACAGTTAGAGCCTTAAAGGTTACTTATGTTAAGGATTCAAAGTTTTGAAATTGTTAATGCCTAGTTTATGATTTGTGATTATTTCTCAATCATTAGGTTGAAAATGAATAGAGTTGATGAAATATCTTCACAGGGAATTAGTCAAAGATATGATAGCATTGAACCCATCATCTAAATCATTAAATCCAAATTTGATCCTTTTTTTTTTTAACCAAACTTTCTGGGGTAGCACCTTCTCAATTTGAATTAGACTGAGGGAGGATATATCTTATCAATTTTAGGATGGAAGTACTTTGATTCAAGTGTAAAATTGAATTAAACAAACAAATCTGATTCTCATTTTATTATCTATGCCTGTGGTGGACGAGTTCAATCTAAATGCTAGTATGTTGCGTATAGATAGTTAAATAAGTTACAGAATCATATCATTTAACTTTATAAAATTGTGCCTAGGCGTTGAGGTGCACCTCAAAATTTCTGTAACTGTAGCAGATGAGTCTTTGAAATCTATCTATGTAGATCTCTAAACTCTTTCTCAAAAGTTATTACAAGTATGGATGTTTCTGCATCTTCATGAGATAAAATTTTGACATAAAAGCCGCATCCAACCACTAAACAAGAATACATAATAAGTTACCATGCTCTATTTAAACTGATTTTGGAATTGTTTTTTATGTTTGTTATCCATGTAAAGGAGCTAGCAGGGTGCAATTTAATTGTTTCAGCCATCCTATATAAATGATTGATGTTTTGGACAGAATTCCAGATTATCGTTTTCTGTGTGACAATTAGAAAAGCAAATAAGCTAATTTAATTTCACGTAACACAAATAAAAAAATATTGAAATTTTATGCTGGATGTGATGAGCAAATTCAATTTATTGCCGTTACATTGCTTATGCTGCCACTATGAGAGTCATAGAGAAGCCCCTTCTGTGGTATTTAAGTCTTGCCAGTAAAATTCTCTGTATCATCTGCTCATGCAAGGTTGATTATCTGATGCCAAAGAAGTTCTCAACCAAGACTCCTACAAACATGTATTTTCTCACTATTCTATTAGAAAAATCTTGCAATTTCTGATTATAAAGCTTAAATCCATCTAAAGAAGAAGGTGACATGAGCTGCTTTCCATAATCACAAAAACAAAACGAGATGGAGATTTTGACCAATGATTGGTTTGTTTATAGAAAGATGTGTTAATGAGGTGGGGTACAGAATGGGAGAATTGGTCCATTTAATCATTTTTCAGATTTAATTGAGAAACATTGTTTGACTTCTAAGATGGAGTGTTTTAAGCCAAACCAACGATGATTGCAATTATTTGTTGCTAGTCATTTCTAGTGGTTGGATGGTAAATGAAGTACTTAAAAGCATGCAGCCAGGAATCTGAAGCCTTGGAGGCTTGTCTATTATTATTCTTTATTAATCTATGTCGCAAGTTGAGAAATGTCCTCCATTTCTCCATGTTGTTTCCTTACATTCTAGATCTATACCACTTATTGGAAATATTTATTTTTCAGATTTGCTCCGGGTGATACCAATTTAGTGTTACGGGAGTTTGAAAAATGCGGTGTGATCTTGAAACATGTTCCTGGTCCAAGGGAAGCTAACTGGATGCACATTCTCTATCAGGTTCTACTCGTTTGCCTTGTATCATCATTCGAGAGGCTGTTCTTTTGTTATTTTTTTTCATGTTATCGTTGCAAATTTTCTTTTGGCTTTTGGCTTTTGGCACTTTTATGGTTCTTCTATATGAATGAACAATTGCATCTCAGAAACATACGCGAACTGAGCTTGAAAGTTGACAAAGATGGTGATACATATGAGAGAATTTGAAACTTTCAGGAGGCTTAACATTTCCTCAATTCTGTGTTTAGTGGGAATATGGAAGTATTCATGTATACCTGTTTGGTTGTTCCATGATGACTTCTAATAAACTAAGTTCCTCTGTAGAATTTCGCTATCACCCAATATGATAGATTATTTGCATAATATGGTTGCTACAGAATGTTCACCTGATATACATACATCCTACGACAGTTTTTTGAAGGGTTTGAATTGGTTTCTGGACCCTTTTGAGTGAATAGTTTATTCAGCCATCATTTCTCAGATCAACAAGTGACCTGGGTTCTTATTAGTCCTCTTACCCTAATTTGATTCCATAAGCTTGCAGAATGAATACTCTGTAAGCAAGAACACAATTGAGACAAAAAGAATAAGCTGCTGCTGTCTGGTTTATGTTCTTCCTCTTGCTTTTTTTTTTTCTTGGCTTATTGTCCCACGTTTGCATCATCTTTTTTTCACCAAGAATTCTGTGTTATATATCTACTATTATTATATACATTGTTGACAATCTTATCTGTCCAACTGTTTTGGTCATTGTGCTTTATACCTATATGCTTTATCTAGAAGTCTTCTGGAACCTTTTCTATTTGCTTCTTTGTATCAGAAACCATGCACGACTTTTTCTGATACTTTTAGCCCATGGTATCAAGGTGTTACATGATTTTTAGTCTGCTCCATGTCAAAGCTTATGCATTGTGATTTAGTGGTCTGTCCTTTTGCTGTGTGTAGAGTCGAGCTGATGCTCAGAAGGCTCTTAGCAAGAATGGGATGCAAATCAACGGAGTACTAATCATTGGTGTGAAGCTAGTGGATCCAATGCAACGCCAGGCTTTGAACGAAAGAATTAACAATCAGGGATTCATGACCTTACCCCCACCATCATCGACTAGAACCCCAGATTCAAACGCATTAAGAGCCTCTCCTCGCCCCCACTATCTTCAAAATGGCAGCACCAGTGCCCGGCAGTCAGGAGGTGTGATTGCTTCCCCAGCAAAGTCCATGGTATCCAAAATCTTTGATGTTATGTTTGGCATTTAGGTTAGAAGTTTGTGCTGATCCAAAAGCCTTTTTTTATATCTTGTTACAACCAATAGTATAATGTTTTCGGCAACTAGAATATAACAGAGTTAAGTGTTTTTTGTTTCATTGTCTTTCCCATGTGAGAGATATTTGTTATATTCCTTGTCTTTAAAATTGTACTAAGACTCCTATTTCAAAAAACAAAGAAAAAAACTGTACTAAGACATCTGCCTTATGATATTTGCTCAAATGTTGAGAAATGAAATGTGTTATGATGAATTTGGAAGATCATAGAAACCAAACCTTTTTTTTTTAATCGTTAAGTTGATATGGAAGCAATTATTTTTCTGTTGTTATAATGACTAATTTTTAAAGTAGGAGAGAAGTGCATTTTTTTGCTATGGTAGCTTATACTCTCTTCTGAAAGGGAAACTGTTTGAAGTTTGAGCGTAGATAAGAGAGAGACCTGCCTATGGGAGTTTCACGTGATGGTTGCCATTGAGACGATCTGTTTTTCAGCATTGCAGTTTCTGCTTTTTTCACTTTTTGATAATTTGGGTTGTCAAGTCTTGTATGCTAGCAAACTCCATTTAAACCCAGGTTGGACTGGTGTGGGAAAACTAAACTGTGATTTCAGACAGGCACTGTAACTAGGCTGCAAGCGGAATTTGATTACTTTCTGATTGTGGACAGGAAACGCACCGGAATCTCTCGAATGATAATTGTATTTCCGTCTGTTGGTTTTGGCGTAAGCATGTGCATGTGTGAAGCTATATATATATATATATATATATATATATATATATATATCCCAGTCGAGGGACTTCCATGGCAAAATTGACTTTTCATGCTTACGATATTAGGTTATTTCAGGGAAGGATGATTATTAGGTGAAATATAACTTAACAACAATAAATAATTATTATCTAATAAATTAAAATTGTTCAGTTTTTTATTGTGTTGTGAATTACATAGTGTAGACCACAGTAAAAGCTAGATTGTCTTTTCTTTTATTTTTTTTATTTTTTTTGTTTTTTATTTTTGCTGAGCTATTTTTTTTCGTGTTTTATGCCTTTCGGGTTTTTGTTTTTTTTTTCTTTTTTCTTTTAATGATTTTTTTAAAACTTAATTTGTTAATGTTAGTTTTATTTATTTAGTTATCAGACTTTCATGACACGGATCTCGAATTTGATAGGTTAATTTGGTTTGACGAGTTAACTCATATTTTTTTTTTGCTTTTTTTCGTTTAGTTTAGTTTGTTAATATTAAATTTCTTTTAATTTAATTATCAGACTTTCATGACACGTATCCTGGGTTTGATGGATTAACCTGGTTTTGGACTGCACAGTGCAGTCCATAGTGCAAAAGCTGAGCTGTCTTTTTTTTTTTTGTTTCTTATACCAGGATTTTTTTGTTTTTTGTTTTTTTTCTTTTAATGAATTTTTTTGTTTAATTTAGTTTGTTAATGTTAATTTTTTTATTTAGTTATCAAACTTTCATGACACAGATCCCGAGTTTGACGGGTTAACCTGGTTTGACGAGTTAACCTAGATTTTTTTTTTTTGCTTTTTTTTTGTTTTAATTAATTTTTTATGTTTAGTTTAGTTTGTTAATGTTAAATTTCTTTCTATTTAATTATCAAACTTTCATGACATGTATCCCGGATTTGACGGGTTAACCTGGTTTGACGGGTTAACCCAATTAATTCTGGGTTAATCCGTCAATTTTTTTTCTATTTAGTTATCAAACTTTCATGACGTGAATCTCAGGTGTGACGGGTTAACCTGGTTTGAAAGTTAACCTAGTTAATTCAGATTTTTTTCTTTTTCTTCATTAGTTTTTTTTTCCTATAGGTTTTTTTCTTTGTTTTTTTCTTTTTAATTAATCTATTTAATTATCACATTTTTATTACACGATCTTGTAGCCAGACCCACATCCAGGGCTCTTGAGCCTGATGTTGCAGCCAAACTCACTTAAACTTGAGTTATGTAGATTTAATATTATTATTAATATTATAAATATTACTCTTGTGTCAAACGTTGCAGCTAGACTCGAGGCTCTTGAGTATATCTTTGCAGAAAGACCTAACACTCTTAGATCTTAGTCTTTTTTTTATATATATTTTTATGCAAGAAAAAAAAATTAACCTATGGACTGCACAGTGCAGTCCACGGTGAAAAAGCTGATGCCTTTAGTTTCTTTCTTTTTTGCCTTTTTTCTTTGTTTTTTAATTAATTTTTTAATTTAGTTTCTTAATATTAATTTTTTTATTTAATTATCAGACTTTTATAACACGGATCCCAGGTTTGACTGGTTAACCCAGTTGATTCAGATTTTTTTGTTTTTTTTCTTCCAATTTTTTCTTTTAATATTGTATACAGTCCACAGTGAACAAACTGATGCCTTTGGTTTTTTTTCTTTTTATGCCTTTCACCGTGGACTGTACAGTACGGTCCACGGTGAAAAGGCTGATATCTTTTTTTTCTTTGTAATTATTTTTTTTAATTTAGTTTGTTAATATTAATTTTTTTCTATTTAGTTATCAGATTTTCATGACATGTATCCCCTGATTTGACGAGTTAACCTAATTAATTCAGTTTTTTTTTCTTTTTCTTCATTAGTTTTTTTCTTCTTATAGGTTTTTTTCTTTTTAATTAATTTTTTTTGTTTAATTGAGTTCATTAATATTAATTTTTTTTTTCTATTTAGTTATTAGCTGATGCCTTTAGTTTTTTTTTATGCCTTTGACTGTGGACTGCACAGTGCAGTCCACAATGAAAAAGCTGATGTCTTTTGTTTGTTTTTGTTTGTTTTTTATTTTTAATTAATTTTTTTCGTTTTAATTTGGTTTGTTAATATTAATTTTTTTTCTATTTAGTTATCAAACTTTTATGAGATGGATCTTGGATTTAACGGTTTAATCTGGTTTGACGGATTAACCTGCTTTGAAGGGTTAACCCAGTTAATTCAGATTTTTTTTTCTTTTTCTTCATTAGTTTTTTTCTTTCTGTTGGTTTTTTTCTTTGTTTTTTTTCTTTTTAATTAATCTATTTAATTATTACACTTTTATGACACGATCTTGCAACCAGACCCGCATCCAAGGCTATTGGGTCTGGTATTGCAGCCAGACCCACTTAAACTTGGGTCATGCAAGTTTAATGTTATTATTAATATTATAAATATTACTTTTAGGTCAGGCGTTGCAGCTAAACCCAAGACTTTCGTGTATAATTTTACAGAAATACCTAACACTTTTAAATCTTGGCTTTTTTTATATTTTTTTATGAAAAAAATTGACCCGCTGCATCGCGCGGGTCATGTAACTAATAAAATAAACTAAAAAGAGAAGGGGATGTCTACAGTGTACATTACTTTAGTTCTTGTAATAGTGAAATGGCTACTATTTTTATTATTTTTTTAATATTAAAAATACAAAACACCTTTAAAACTAAAAAAATTAAGCTTTGAATTGAGGGGATATTCATGTCTTTTCACCTTTAATGCACAAGGCTCTTACATGACTGCCCTTGAAGTTGAACAAAAATTAATTTTGATTTAGGGTTTTTTGGCTTTTCACACTTTGTTTTTATTGTTAAGTGAGATAAGAAGAAAATTTATTTTTTAATATTTAATAAATATTTTAAACAATAATTGACACATGCGTTACACAAGAGAAGGATAATAGATCGTCAAGTGGCATGTGTTGTGTCTTTAGGCAACCAAATGACAGCTTCCAAGGTAGGTTATTTTAAAAAGTTGTCTCAGGTTAGTATTTTTTTGACAACTTATCTTTTTTTTTTTAATTTCATCGTACAACCTTATTGTTTTTAAAATTTGGCTGTGGCTTTCTTCATTTTTTTTTCATGTTGGATTATTCCAATCTCATGACTTAGCCCACAAGTTTTATGGGTTAATCTAGGTTATTTTGCTCATTATTACTCAGGTTACATATCTATTATGTTAACTCGAGTTGACTCCAATTGGTTTTTTGGTTATTTTTTAATCTAATTTTATGCTTCCAAAGGTTTTTTTTTCCAAATTATCGTATTTTTTTGTCTATTTACTATTTTTATCTACTTTTTTATCATAAAATTAAAATAAAATCAATTTATTAAATCTATTCAGCTATACCTCAAGTAGTTAGTTTTTCTTATTTCCTTGAAATATTCTTGCCGCCATCTAAACATTGTTTTTTACAAAAATAAAATAAAATAGACGTAGACCGCAGTGTGCGCCCTAGTCTAGTACTCTCTATGCCTGAGTATGTTTCCTTTCATGTGAATTAATAACTTAATTTGCCCAATAATTTCAATGAGAATAGACACCATCCGCCGACTATGGTTCATGGTAGACTACAAAAAATGGAGCTCGCACCGTTGGCCATTTGCAAAGCTGATAAATGACCTCCAATTCAAGTGAGAAATTTCGACACCCAACACATACTCTCCATGCTGGATGCCTCAACCTTGCACAAGCATCAGTAACAATCAATAGGCCTATGCTGCGCGGTGCTTCCATCTCAGGAACCATCAGTCTCGGGCTCGGGGTTTCTGCTTCGAACTCTGAACCAATGGCATGGTAGGTTTATTAGTTTCAGGGTTTTGGTTAAATAATTGAAGCTTTAACCTTTCAGAAATAATTTCATAACAGAGCCATGAAACTAATAAGATCTTCTCCTAAAACATTTATTATGGCTTGCAACATTCAGGGATTCCACCTAGAAATGCATCATCGAGTTCTAGGAATTACCGCCACCTGGAAATCCATCCTCAAATTCAAGGTTTCTCTTGACTGTTCCTGCATTAGATACCAACTTACCATCACTGCTGCCATCTCCCTGAATTTTGCTGGGGTTACTGGGGACTCTAATGAGTTACACAACTTTCTTCATCTTTGATGACTCCACGTTAGCTATTTTGTTCAACCCAACCACCAGTTTCTCAAAAAAAAAAAAAAAAAAAGGAATAAAAAAGAAGACGATACTTTGAATGTGCAGAGACTGAAATAGATTGTATAGATCCCAGTTCAGTGGAGTTTAAACCATTACATACATAGTTGTTTAACAATGTACAAAATGTTCTTTTATCAAGGCTCGAGCCTTACAAGCACAAGCTGTATTCTATATATTTTAACCTTTCAACAACAGAAAAGAAAAGATTTTGTAGACTTGTAGTTGATTAGTTATAGTTTACTTCTAATTACAGTGATTCAGCTTGGCAATTGACAAATAATATGTAAGAAATTGTTGAAACCCATTAAACCATAAACAATGATATAATGTAGGTTGTTCTTTAAGCATTTATGGAGGATTGTTTGGCTCAATTGAGAAATAATTAGGAGGCTTAACCTAATAGTTAGCCAACCCTTTCTATATATATGAGTAGGGCAATATACAATAGTAAAGGTGGAGATTACCACATAAGAATATGACTACAATATTTCCTATATAGTTACATTCTATAATACGCCCCCTCAAGCTGAGGGTGGAGGAGCAACCCGAAGCTTGAATCTAAAAGCAGTAAACGAAGAAGCAGGAAGTGGCTTAGTGAAGACATCGGCAAGTTGATCCCGAGAGGAAATAAAACGAATCTGAATCTCCTTCTTCGCAACTCTATCTCGGACAAAATGATAATCAATCTCAATATGTTTTGTGCGAGCATGAAATACAGGGTTGGCGGACAAATACGTGGCACCAAGGTTGTCACACCAGATAATAGGGGCAGAAGCAGTCGGAATCTGAAGATCTGTTAACAAGTACTGAAGCCAGATAACTTCAGCCGTGCCATCGGCTAAGGCTTTGTACTCAGCTTCCGTCGAAAAACGAGCAACAGTGCGTTGCTTACTCGATTTCCACGAAATCGGCGTCTGACCAAAGAACACAAGGTAACCACTTGTAGACTTTCTATCCTCAATACTACCTGCCCAATCTACATCTGTAAAACCATGTAAAGCAAAGGAAGAGCTGCGAGTAATATGTAAACCATGTGATGCCGTACCACGAAGATAACGCAAGATGCGTTTCACGGCGGCCCAATGAGATTCTGTAGGAGCATGCATAAACTGACAGACCCGGTTAACAGCAAAGCAAATATCCGGGCGTGTGAAAGTGAGATATTGGAGGGCACCAACAAGTTGCTGAAAATGAGTAGCATCAGAAAACAATGGATCCGGCATAATGGTGGCTTTGGATGCCGAAATAGGAGTATCAACTGGTTTACAGGATAACATACCAGCTCGCGTGAGGATGTCAAGTGTATACTTATGTTGGCAAAGCATAAGTCCCAGACCAGTACACTGTACTTCAATACCCAAAAAATAATGAACATCACCCAAATCCCGAAGTTTAAATTCTGAGCTCAGTAGCT
>Ga0325405_1001659_pt1 | contig 22722 bp, 15 predicted proteins | sample PopdelMetagenome_21_FD_205663 | JGI IMG/M metagenome (GOLD analysis project Ga0325405, IMG submission 205663) | Populus deltoides microbial communities from Bellville, Georgia, United States - Xylem-Control-R2 | ecosystem: Host-associated > Plants > Phyllosphere > Stem > Wood/Secondary xylem...
TTCATTCAATGTCCCTTACTTAGCTGACGATTTTGCAAAGGCCAAGGCTGTCGCTTGCCTCATTCCCCGTGTTCGTTCTGGCAACAATTCTACAGGAAGGTCATCAAATGCTGTTTCTTATGATGTTGTGAGTCGAGATGAAGCTGCATATGGCATTTTCGAAGATTGTTCATCAAATTAAGTAGTTATCTTAGTAAAATAATTTAATTTTATTAATTTGTTAATTGAAAATCTTATTTTTCACAAGAAAAATACGTACATTTACCATTATAAATACATAAAAGAGATTGAAAAATATATATCTTTAATTGGTCCCGCGGCTACAAGTAGGTAAATATGCTAAACTATTTACTAATTTAGTGTCAGATATTAGTAAAACAGATACACGCACGAGGAATTTTCTGCTTTCAATGTGAAATTCCTTTTTCACAGTTCTGTTGTCGCAATGTATATGAAGACATTTGATTGCGCGACAGCATCTTTCAAAAAGGAAGGAAGGAAGGGTTTTAGGCATGGGAAAAAATTTGTATTCGAACTTGGGAATTTTTTTTTTTTTTTTACATTAGCAAAGTAAAAAATATCATAATCCAAAAAAATATTAAAAAAATAGCATAGTCACATGTGTCATTAGTGACTTTCTTCTATTGTTAAATGACCTTATATAAATTACAATGGAAAAAAAAATTTGATAATGACATTACTAATACTATTAAAAAAAATCTAAATAAAATGAATTCAACAACATTAAAAAAATCATCAATAATAATCGGAGTGAATCATATGAGTCGTTCAAAAGCAAATAAGTCACGTATCACCTTTAAATGATTTGTGTGGCTTACTCTAATTATCATTAGTGATATTTCTTGATATTATAATTAGAATTTCAATATATTTCTAAAATTATTTTCTCTTCTTTTTCTCCCTCCTCTCTAAGGCTCACTCCAATTACAATGAACAAAGTTTTTTCTCCACCACAACCACTATGGTATAATTCTGAAATTGTTGATATTTAACAATTTTAAACTGCTGTCAAATATATATATATATATATATATATATATATCCATTCGAGATAATTTTTTTACGAAGTTGCAAATTATTACCATATGTATCCTAGAAAGAATAATATTTTTTTTCTAGGGGCAGGGAGGAGATTGCCTGGCCCCCTCAGCCTCTATAGGCCCCGCCACTTTTCAACTGTGAGGTCAGCCGGAATGAAATGTGTTTCTTCTATATTATAAATGTAAAAGAAGCTCCAAATATACATGCATATCTCAGCTTTGTTAAACATAAGATGAAGAAGATTCACTAATGTTTATTTAGAAATATTTAGGATGGATACAAATATGGAGTTAGTTTAGAGATGTGAAAATATTTAAAGTATTTATTTGTTCCATATATAGACAATACTTTCAAGATACAACTAAGCCCTTTAAACCTTTAAAACAATAAGAAGATAAGATTAAAAAAATAATATATGTTTTTTTATGTTTAGTTTTCTATGTAGTTATAAGTTTTTATATAATTAAAATATAACGATGAAATAGTATGACTGTTGATTAAACAGTCATACTGTTAATCAATCAATATGATTATTGACAAAACAGTATGACTGTTGATGAAATAATACATGAAACAATATAATTGTTGATGAAACAATATACTTTAAATTAAACAGAATAGCTGCTATTTAGATTTATCTCAATAGTCACAAATGTCAAAATTAATTATAAAAATTAATTAAATGACAAATCAATATCATTAACATATTAAGTTTTAAGTTTCAAATGTCAAATGATATCTTTTAATATTATAAATATTCATATAATAGCATTAGACAATTCACTAGGAGATTTTTTTCATTATGATTTAATTTACTGCACAGTAAAAATCTACACTTATAAACATTAGGAGAGGTGTTTCTTTTCAATATAGAATATAATCTTTTCTTTCTCTACTTATTTACAAACAACAGCAACAGTTTCAATACATGGACTCAGGGCTGGGTGGGTAAAGATCATGAGCAGACGTGGAGGTGGATACATTCCACGTTTTATCAGATGAAAAAACGTGGTCTTGGGTGCTGCAGCTCTGGTCTGAAACCTGTTGAAAGTGGTCATATTTGAGGTGTTTAAATTGAGAACCATCAACGTATATGCTAGTATCTGAGATCACTTCCTGGATGCTGGTCTGTCCTTCAAGCATACTCACCACTTCTGGCATTGAAGGCCTTAGAGATGGAGATGCATTGGCGCATAAGAGAGCCACCTTGATCATCTTTTCAGCCTCTTCCTTGTTGAATTCAGACCGCAGCTTTGGGTCCACCAGCGCCATTAAATTCCCTCTTTTTTGCAACACAAATGCCTGTGACAGACAAGTTAGTTTAGAGTACTGTAAGAGCTAGCTAGCTAGTAATGCCTAATGCATCATGAATTCATGTAGCAACACAAGCAGACTCGTAACTTACCCAGTCAAGAAGACAAACGCTTTCGTTTGTTGGATTGTAACTTGAATTGCTTCTTCCACTGACAATTTCTAAAGCAACAACCCCAAAACTGTAAACATCTGCCTTGTCTGTTAAATAACCCCACAGTGCATATTCTGGAGCCATGTATCCTCTGAAATCAAAAGGCATGCCAGGTGAGTTACTTTAGCGTGTGCAAGGTCTTTTCCGATCGATAACTAAATCATTAGAAAACTAACGATAAGGTGCTTACATAGTTCCAGCAACTCGAGTGCTAATGTGAGTGTTCTCTGCCTCACTGAGCTTAGCTAGTCCAAAGTCTGATATCTTGGCGTTTAGATCCTTGTCCAGCAACACATTTGTACCTTTGATGTCTCGGTGAACAATCCTGATTACTGATCCTTCATGGAGAAACGCCAAGCCTCTGGCTATCCCAACACATATCTTAAATCTTGTTGGCCAATCCAACATAAGAGCACTTGTTTCTGCACCTGTTACTAAAACCCAGTAAGAATTGACAAAAACTATTACGATTACCAAAGAGTGCACGAGCTAAAGGTGATTACCAAACAGTGCGCGAGCAAGGGAATTGTTTTCCATGTACTCGTATACAAGCAGCAACTGGTCTCCTTCAATGCAGCATCCATAAAGCTTTACAAGATTGGGATGCTTTAAACCAGATATCATGCCTATTTCATTCACAAATTCACGGTTTCCTTGCCTGGATTTAGGAGATAGCTGCTTAACAGCAATAACAGTCCCGTCTGATAACTCACCCTGCATAAAATAACCATGCATCCAACGCTCATATATATTCCCTTCTGCAGATAAGTGATTCAAAGTAAAGGTCCGACAATCAATGCATTGGGGATTCCATGCATGGGATTTCATTAGAGGACAAACCTTGTACACGGACCCAAAACCACCCTCTCCAATCTTGTTTGCAGAATCAAAATTGTTTGTGGCAGCTCCTAGCTGCCTCAGGGTGAACGAACCAGTTTTCAGATCAAGCCCCTTGAGATCTGCGCATATACAAGTGTTGAGGGAATTCCATGTAAGATATTCGTCATGTACAATCATTTTTAGAATATACATATATACATATACGTAGTGCTAGTTAGCAATCTGCTACTACCATCTTGTATTTCTGGTTTAGGAGCGCACACTCCTCCTCTACTAGCCACCGTCAAGGCGTTGCGGTGTCCATTAATCAGAGCCCAAATTGTTGATTTCAATGTACCTCGTTCTCTCGTGTACTTGTCTTGAAAATAGACTTTCCAACAAATGATACCCATTACCAAGAAAAAAAGGACTATAGCTGAAGCGACAACTACGGGCATAACAGATATCTTGCTTCCCGTTCCAGATTCTGAAATTAATTGAAGTCACGCAAACAAAATTAGAAAGCTTAGCAGTCCAATTTTTGAATCAATGAGTTTTTTTTTTTTTTTTACAAGCTTTGATTTGTTGAATGGGCCCAATATGTTAAATTGATTAGTTTGGATTAATTTTCTCGGCTTCTAGAATTTAAAATCAAAACCAAAAAGAAAATATTTTTAAATTCTTATCCCAAATTATTCACTAATTTCAGAAAGATGTTCAATTCAATAAATTTTATGCCCCTTTTTACGAATATTCCGGGATAATTAGATTAATTTTCTCATCTTTCTTAATGATGTATTTGAGAGCATGATAACAATTATTTTTTAAAATGTTTTTTATTTAAAAATACATTAAAATATTTTTTTAATTTTTAAAAAAATTATTTTTGTATTAATACATCAAAAAAATCTTAAAACATAAAAAAAAAAATTTTAAAAATCAAAATTTAGGGACCTAACACTACTCCCTGTTTGGCATTGCATTCCTAGGAGGGGTTAGGTAAATTATGAAAAAATAAACTTGTTTAAAATAAAATTTTTAATATTTTTAAATTTTTTTGATGTGATGATATAAAAATATAATTTAAAAAAAATAAAAATATATTTTTTTAATATATTTTTTAATAAAAAATACTTTAAAAACATCGTACACTCCATCACTACCAAGCGTTTCTAACCCATATACACAGTGGCGCGCGCACTTGTTGACTCCGAACAACATCATTAAATGATGTAAATTCAGGTACGATGCATGCACATAAAATATCTAAAGCAGCTTTCAACGTCTCTCACATGAGTTGCTGGGTGTGCGCCGAGAGTAAAATTACGAAATTTAACTCTGTTTTTTTCTTTTTTCTTTTTTCTCGAGAGTGAAAAATAAGCAGCTCTTCTTGTGTGTGCAGAGTGAAGAAATTAATGTTTTTTCCAATAAAGCAACCAAGTGAAGAATTGCAGACGGTAAAGTAATGAGCTCAAATTTCTAGGTTAATCGGCACACAAATAGAAGCTTAGAAAATCGGTTGGTTTCAAGGACGTACTTAAAACACTTCCTCAGATTTACAGCATCCCTTTACTGCTAAGACAAAGTTTACTCGCAGTGTGGTGGTGAGGTTGCTGATCTTACCTTCTTCTGGACGTGACCCATTTGATGCCAGCAAAGTAACTGTAGAGCTGAGAAAGCTGACCGTGACCGCCATGACTCGGCGCCAAGCTGAAGAAGTCTACAGCGAGGTTCAAGCTTCCTGCAAAACTTGGATGCAGAAATAGGGGGAAAAAACAAAAAGAAAGAAGCTCGAAAAGGTTTCATTTATGAGGAACTTGACTTATAGGTGGACTTGGGAAACTGTCAAAAACAAATTCTTAAATTGGTGAAAATGACCTTCTGCCACTTGCTTTGATACCTTTTACTTTTAATCTCAAAAACTAAAATTTACTGATAAAATAATTTGTAAATTCGCCCTGTCAATCCTCGAGGTCCAAATACCTCTTGATTGTTTTCCATGAACAATCCAAAACTTGAGATAAAGAGTGTAATTAATCCAAATAAGTTTAATGAGTGGTTCATAACGGAGGTTGAAGTCATCAAATTTTGATGGGTCGTAGTCGTCGATTCACATTTTCAAATATAGTTTTTTTTTTCTGACCACATTTTCTAAATCAATCCGAATTGAACTTGTATGATCCGCTATAGATTAATAAGCTTATTTTAATATTAAATCAATATCTTACAGTATAAATCTCTAACCTTGATATTAAATATGATTGCTGGAAAACAAAACCCACAAATAATTTTAAATTGATACTTGAAAATTTTTTAGATTTTTTTGGAAATTTATTTTGGGGTCTATTTGGCAAAAAATTATTTTTTATTCAAAGCAAAACTGTCAAAATAAATTTAAGAAGGTGTTTTCCAAATAACCCCTCAGATTAAAACTTTTTCAACAAAAAAAATTATCAACTAAACAAAGCTTTAATACCTAACCCCAAACAAAATCAATCAGATTGACTCTAAAACACTGAAGCAACCCTGAATCGAACTAAAAACCATAATTTGACCCAAAACTAAAGCAAAACAAACAATTAAACCACAAATAGATCAAAACTAAAAAAAACACAAACATAAAATTTCTAACAAAAACAGATCAAATACCAAGAACATGATGAACATTCTAACTGAAACCCAACAAACATAAATCACAAATCAGAAAAATATCCATGCAATCGAGGGCAAGGTTTTGTTCATAATCATACATAGATCAAGAATCAAGCATTTGTTTTCTTCAATTAACACTCAAAACTCATGATTTGATCAAAATATGTTTGTGTAGTCGAAAGAACCCTATAATCTAAATGCATGAATACATGTTATTAATGTGTTTTAACCCTAAATGGTTTGCTAAAAATGACAAGCTAACATGTATATGCTAAAAATTAACCCAAAACAACTCCAAAAACAAGAGCCTAAGGCAAAGTTCATGAGAAAAACATGAACCCAGAATCTGAAAAAATTCTAGAAATTGAATAACTACCGCCAAAATTCATATTTGGCATTTTAGGCCTCTATACTTACTATTTTTTGTTCTCACAAACCACATTACCAATACCAAGTATAGTTGAACCCAAAACATTAACAAAAAACATTAAATCATCACAAATATGCATTAAATTCCAACTTCATAACTGCAACCCCAATGACGGCCAGTAAAAACATCAAATTTTGATTCAAAACTGACTTTTTGAACATTTGGAACCCAAACCATGCTCAGGAACCAAGAACAAACATTAATAAAAATAGAAAAGGCATCAAACATCTACTACCACCTTTTGGCAGAATCGAAAACTACTTTATTTCATCAAAATTTGTCATACATATATTGTCTTGACATTCAGTAACTTCAAGAGCAACTCCAAACAAGATTTAAACAATAAAAACTATATTTTTAAGTATCAAAACAAAACTAGAAAACATCATAAAACTAAAACAAGTACAAAAAACATAAAAAATGGTTTAAACATTAAGAAATCATAAATAGGCAGGCCACATAGACTCCACCCTCGAGTTTTTACATGGTTATACCTTTTCTAAGCTCATTGACTATAAGTTGTTGTTTTTTCTTCTCTTTTCCTTCGTTTTTTCCCTTTCACTCTCTTTCTTTTCAAAGCTTGTTAAACCTTGTATGTTAAGCTCTTGAACCTTCATAATATAATATATTAATAGAGCATTTCCCTATGTTTTTCCTCTCTTTTTTTCCTTGTTTTTCTCCTTTGATTTACAAGGGTATTTATAGGATTTTTCTTAGTTTTTTGTTGAATTCCCTCAAAGATTGATCAAATCTTAGCCCTTTAATCAAAATGTGAGGGCTCTAGACAAAAGCTAACAGCTGAAAACTCTTGTATTTGGCTAGTTTTGCAATGGTAGTTTGGGTTTTAGGGGTGTTTGGTGGTTTTGCTGGACTTAAAGGGTAAGAAGTTATTTCTGAATCTTTGATCTTAAGATAGAGGTTTTAAAGCTATTGATAAGAACACTTTAAGAAGCTTTAAATGTGAACACACACAAAAAATGAGTGGTTTTTAAAAATAGGTATCAAAGTCAAGGCTGATTGAATTGACCACTTTCAAGGCTTCACCAGAGCAACTCTAATGTAAATGTAATTGGAAACCACCTTGACGTTGGTAGAGGAGGTGCATACCTTTCATTTGGATCCAACCTTACTTAATTGAAGGTCCATAAGTTCAAATTCATTCATTTAAAGATATCAACTCAATCAGCCCAGAATCTCAAAATGCAGGGAAGCAAATCGAGGACAAGATGTTTGAGATGTTTGTGGAAGAATTAGGGTGTAAACATCTAATTTCATAGGTATGGAGTTGTAGAGGGAGTGTTTCTTAGTTGAATGGTGGTGGCTATAGCCCTTGAGGTGATTAGAAAGGCCACATTTATTTCCTTGAACATGCTTACTTAATCATCAAAAATTACCAATGAAAGAGATGAACATTGAGTGAACGACACATCGTCCAAATTAAATATTAGAAATTAGAGTTTTTTAATTTGGGATTTGGCCAATTTCAATTTGGTCCATGCTCTTTTAATTATTTTTATTACACCCATAATTGTCTCTCAACTTTTAATTGCTTACAATTTCACCCCTATTAAATTCAAATATCAGCCTTAAAGTTCAACACCTTCTACATACGAGTCCTTAGCTATCAATTTGTTTAAATTCATCCTTAATTGACTATCAAGATTTTAATTCCTTTCAATTTGGCCCCTGATTTAAGCAATTTTTACCCCTGAAATTACACGCCACTTACAAGTTGGTCCTTAATCTTGAAAATCTGCAATTAAGTCCTTAATTGGCCTTCAAACTTTAATTATTTTCATAATTAAGCCCTTGATTTGACCAATTAAACCTTTCAAATTCTAATTTCAATCCACAAACTTTAATTTCTTCTAATTAACACCCAAATTGACTCGAAAAACTAATATCCCTTGCAATTAAGTCTTCAATAAAATTAATTAAACCTTTTAAAATTTTCATTGAGTCCTTAACCAACCAAATTTGTATTTATTTAGCCCAAATAAAATATTTTTTCTAATGAGGCCTTTTGTCAATCAAAATTGTGTTGTCAATTTTATCAATCTTATATATTTTAGTCCTCCAACTTTTCCATTTGTCATCTTGGTCCTCCACCACCAATCTTGGGCAATATTCTAAGCTTTCTTCATATATATCCTCTTGTATTTTTTTTTTTATTTTTTGTAAAAAATAGGTAACAACAAATATATCATGTAGTCAACCGGTTTGTTACATGTAGCACTAACTTTATTAATGTAAAACATATTTATTATTAATAAAAAATTTATTTATCTTTAATATTCAATTATATTTGATCAATGAATCTAATGTTTAATTAATGAATCTAGAATAAAGATAAAGTCCATAGGACAAAAATATTTTGCAAAGAAAATTATAAAGTTGTTATAATTATGAGATTCTTATTGCATCAAAACATTGTTCCTAAATATTTCTAGTCAATGTTCTATCAAGACTAGATGTTAATTAGAGTTGTTGAGATCGGTGCATATTATATTTTTTTTTATGAAAGAAAGCAGTTGTTATCATAAACTGAGGTATACGAGATACCTGAAACTAATATGAAAATGTTTGTTAGATGACATGTACACTGAACTGACCCGCTAGAGAATTTCTTATGAATAGATCTCCTAGTATGTCTATGGAAAAGCTATCGTGATATTTATGTAAGTGATCCTTAGACTTGAAGTCACTAAGTTATCTTATATAGAGAGTGTTATACTTCAATCCTAACCACACGTTGTCCTAATCAAGAGTAATAAAAGGATAGATGTTGAGTGTATCATAAACTATATGAAGGTATATGAGTAATTATAAGAGGAATTATCATCCTAGGTGAATTAGAAAAAAATATTATATATGTTCTTAAATAGTTTGATTGTAAATCTTTGGCCAATGTGGAATAAGATTTTAAAAGAGTTTTAAATCATATTCAAAGAATCAATTACTATAATGTTGAGAACTAAAATAATTTGACAAAGCAGACACATTTTATGCTATAATGTTTAAATTAAGACATTATTGATGAATGAATAATAATTACACCGAGAAACTAGTCATTGAAAGGTTAAGTTAAACCACTTATGACTTTCATAATATTTAGAGGATCATGACAGGTTACTAGTATTATACTTGATCTTCAATATTAATCAATCAATTAATGAATTTATAATAAATTAAATTGTTTAATTTATTTTTTTCTTATTTTATTTAGGATTATGATTTATATTTGAGCCAACTTATTAGGAAACCTAATGGGTCACACACATAAGAATCATTGGTCAAATGTTAAAATGAGACGTTTAATCAAATGTGACTTAAATGTAAATAAATTTTAGAAATTGAGAACTAGAATGTAATTAATACAGGGTATTACAATTCTAGAACTATAAAAAACATCAAGCAGGAACTTAATTGAATAAATTTCAAAAATTATCCTAAAATAATATATATGATATTATTTAAGGGAGAAATTGATATTTTACCATTTGGAAGGTTTTTTCAATTTTTCTATAAATAAAATGTTATGCCCATAGTTATTAAACCTGACCTGGGGGTTGACCCGGTCAAAGAGCCGAGTCCCGTGTTTTATGGGTCAACCCGGGTCAACCCATAAAACCCGGGTTATTTAAAGGTCAAATTGGGTTAAAGATAAGAAATGAAAAAAGGAAGGCATCGAAGGGGTGAAGTGGGACCCAATATGGCAGTGAGTGGGAGAGGGATGAACATGATGTTGTCGGTTGTTTTGTGCAGAGAAAGGCCTTTTGATCTCATCACCATCTCCTCACAAAATTCATCTACCCTCTCTGCTCCTTGACTCCCACATGCTTTAAAGCTTAAAAACATCACACAAACCCTCTCTTTTACATCTTGCCCCTGCAAACATTAGCTAGAGAGGATGAGAATCACGGCTATAGTGCTCCTTGACTCTCACATCACACAAACCCTCTCTCTTTTATATCTTTCCCCTGCAAACATTAGCATGGTTTCTACATGCTTGAAAACATTAGCTAGAGAGAAAGAGAGAGATGTTAAAGACTTGATGATGGTAATAAAGCCTGTGGTGCTGGTAGTGCTATAGTGCTACCTGTTGCCTCTCTCTCTCAGTGTTAATAAAGCCTGCTAGATGTTAAACATGGATTCCGAAAAGTGGAGCCGGCTCAAGATCCAAAGACGTTCAAATCCAGTTCCAATATGGATCTGGATAAAAGAAAGAAGAGGATGAGAATCACGACGGAGGGCTACTACCACTGGAAGAAGAAAGCCTTTAGTACCTAATTCCCCGCTCTTAGTCATCGCTCTGTGAAGGAGTGGGTGAATAAACATCCGACTGTAATGAGACGTATTCGACCCTGTTTTGAAGCAAAGCAAGGAAAGGCCTCAAGATCTCCAAACCCAGATCGACTTGCAAATTGCAATCATCTCAAGCGGATCCAACTATAAAATGTCGGGTCTCATCCAGGTTCACCCGGGTCGGCCGGGTCGTGGGTCAACCCGCCGGGTCGACCGGGTTTTGCCGGGTCGTTGCATCAACTGGTTTTTTAACAAACCCGGATCGGTCCAGCCACTGGGTCGACCGGGTCTCGGGTCAACCTGCCGGGCCGGTGCGGGTTTAATAACTATGGTTATGCCTCTTATTTTAGAAGAAAATAGTGATAAAAATATAGTATGTAAACACCTAAAATACAAAAGAAAAGAGCTAACACTCTAAGGTATAATAATCTCTCTCCTAAAAAGGCTTACAATATTTCTCACTAGTGGTTAATATGGACTATCGATAGAGACCGGATACTTGGACACCTTATGAGTTGCAACAACCCAGCCTTGAAGCAAATATTCAAAACTAAAAAGAACATTTGAACTTCAGATAATCTTCGTATAAACTTTAAACAACTCTATATTTCTCTAACGAGATTCTTAGAACTCCCGAATAATTTTAAATTTATCATTTTCGTTACGTATATGTGTTTTTGAAAAACCAACAAAAACAAGGAGAGAAATTAAAAGAATAAAGAAAGAAAGAAAGAAGAAAGAAGAAAGAAGATGGAGAGGGAATAAAACAGTATGAGTGGAAGGGGATAGAAGAGAGAACGTAAGAGGGAGTTAGAGTATCTGATAAGGAAAAAACTCTTGGAAATGAGAAAGAGATATACAAATTGGAGGGGGGGAGAAAATATTTTCAAAAGGGCAGGAAGCTAAATGAAAATATTTACAGTAATTGAATTCTCATCGCTACTTCTTCAGTAAGTTTCATCACTAATTTTCATTGGTATAAACTAGTTTTCTTATCATGTCTCCAACTTTAAAAAGGGTTTTACTTATATCATTTTTTTAAAATTTTAAGTTTTTTTTAAAAAAATTTTAGCATTTTCATTAGATCATATCATATTTATATGTAGTAATTTTTATTATCGATAATCGTTTGTTAAAAAATGTGGGGTATTGACGCAAAGGATAAAAATTAGTTTATATTTTATTTGTCTGGAGGAATGACGAATGAGACAAGGGAGATGATGGGTTTAAATATATTCTTGGTTTGATAGGAAAGATTGATTAATTAAGAAATATTCTAAAAAGTGTAGCGAAAATATTGTATTATCGTTCACCAAGGAACAAATCACTCTAAATTGCTATAGTGATTTGCCTTTTTTAAAGTTTTTCTTTTTTTTACACCTTTATAGGTCTAAATTAATGGTCAATTAATTTAAAAGACTAAGGTGAAAAAAGCGGTAAAAAGATGGTTTTTCTAAACTTAGGGTTAAGTGTATACTTTGGTCCTCCAAGTTTTCAAATTATAAAATTTTAGTACCTAACAATTTATGAAATTCAATTTTGGTTCCAAAATTCATTTTCTTTATTTTTTAGTCCCTAGTTTAAAAGAGGAGATAGAAAGTAGTCATATTCCAATGATAGAGAGATAAATCTCGATTAAGACCGATTTCGGTCACGAAAACGTTTATACAATGTGCCTTTCCTCCCTTAAACTTGCATGAAATGTTAGATCTGAACCCAAAAAGAAATTTTATTTTCGAGTTAATTGTGAGTTTTGAAACCAATTTCTAGGCTGTTAGAGGCAATGGATATGTTTTATAAAGTGTTAAGAGTTTTTTTTTTTCACGTCAAAATATGGTTGAGAATGAGCTTTTTTTGGTCTGAAATAGACCAGCATGATTTTACAGCAATCGGAGGTTGTTAGAATCTAGGCAATGCAAGCGACACGCTGCCTACTGTTTTTTTTTTTTTTCAAAGCATTATGGGGCGTCTGCCCTTTAAGAAAATTTAAAAAATGCCCAAGCACAAAGGCTACTCTAGGCCCGCGCACTTGGGCCTTTTTCTGAAGGCCTAGGAACTCTGGGCCTTTTTTATTTTTATTTTTATTTTTATTCACTATTATTGCATTTTTATTTTATCATTTAATATTTGGTTGATTATTAATTGAGCAACATAATTTGTTTTGGTTTGATTTTTTTTCCAATCACTTTGATATTTTGTTGGTTCTTAATTTTATAAGTGATTATTTTAGATAAAAAAAAGAAAATAAAAAAAACATTGTTGAACCTAATTAAGTCCATGACCAGAGTCACATGTTTGGTTGATTAACTATGGCTAGGTAGGGATCAGGCTTGATAAATTTTTTTGTTGCATAAATAGTTCTCGATTTATTTAAATAGATGATGCATGAACTTTTTGAATTCTGCTTGGGATTTATTTTATATACAAAAACATGTCGTAAAAATCTAAATATATGCTTTTTTTAAAAGAGAAAAAATATTTGGCTCGCAGTGAAGCATTTATCAAATAGCTAGTATAAAGGCCTTGGCATTTCACTGTAGCAATGAACAATGAAATGCCAAGGCCTTTTTTACTTTGGTCCTCAAAATATTTGAGGATTGTTTTTTAATTTCAAACCTTTTTTTCAATTTTCTTCACCAATATTAGATTTACTAGGTATTGAGTTTTATAATTTGTTTTGATTTTCTTTCTATGAAGTTATCCTAGTCTCATAACCCGAGTAATGAGTTTTGTGATTTAGTTGTGTTGCTCAGGTCAATGTTTTGTTATTTTTTAATTAATTTTCTTCTCAATTTCATCCTTCAACATTAAGTTAATTGAGAGTTGAGCTTTGTAATAGTTTTTTTTTTCTATGAGCATATTATGATCTCATGACTCGGGTTCTGAGTTGACCAAGTTGATTTGGGTTTTTTTCCTTTTTTAATTGAATGTTTTATTTATCAATTTTTTTCATTTAAATTTGGGTTGATTAGGAATTGGACATTATAATTTTTTTTATTTCTTTCCTATGGAGTTATCTTGGTCTCCTAACCCGAGTTTGGGAGGTTAACCCAGGTTGACTCGGGTCATTTTTTATCCATTTATTATTTGATTTTTTTTTCAATTTAATCTTTCAACATTGAGTTGATCAGGAATTGAACTTCATAAGTTTTTTTTTTTTTGTATTTGTTTCTAAGGGGTTATCACTATATTATAACCTATGCAAGTTAGGCAGATTGATTTGGGTTTTTTTTTATCTTTTTTTTTAGTTTTTTTATTTAATTTCATCGTTCAATATTAGGTTAATGTGTCTTGGTGGTTCAATGTTTGACGCAATGCACTTGACAACTTTGAAGAGAAGTTAACCCTTGATGGTGTCATGACAGAGGACATAGCCACTCAAGTAAAAGCAAAAGTAGGATGCAGTCGCGTTAGTGATGAGTCTAAATCATTTTGTAAACAACATATACGTAGATTGATAGATAATTATGTTGGCATATTTTGGAAAAATAATTAGTAAAATATTGCATTGTTTAAGTATTTCATATTCCTTTTGTATATAAATATATTTATTTATTCACATTCATCTTATGAAAATATTCTGATATAGAAATATAGCTCATAAATATGGTGGGTGAAAATAATTAAGATTTGTGTTTTGAGTGGTAAGCCCGATGCTATTTGTGTTATTAAATATGAGAATTTATTGTGTTTGGTTGTTGTGGTTATTTGCATGTATTTTTAAGCGAGATAATATTTGAGATAGAGTTTCTATATAGAAAAAACTCTGCTAAAATTTTAATAAAATTAAAAAATAATATTCTCTAAAAACATTAACTAAATGAAATGTAAAATTAACAAACTAAATAACCATTAAAATTAAAGTTGTATAAATCTGATAATAAACCTTGTTAGATTCAGATGCAATGACTATTAGAATTTAATTTCTCATAATATTTAATAGAAATCACGTTTTATAATCATAATATCAATTAAATATAATTAAAAATTGCGTTTGTGAACTGCAAGATTCCAAAACTGTGCTCTACTTCAAGAAACCTTACGGGGAAGTGTTGAAGTTGACAGATGCAGACATGACTCCTTTCTTCTTCACCCACATCACTTTCGTTTAACTGGATGGATGGATCAATATTCAATAGTAGGTGAAATGTCATTATTTTTTAATAAAAACAATGCTCTCTCTCTCTTTCAATACAGCCCAGCAGCTACATGCTTTAAATCTTTGATTAATTAATTACGCTCAAACATGTTTTGACTAAGTACAGTAGTTTAACTTTAAACATGAAGAAGAAAGGGATTGGTAAAAAATTAATTTAAAAACAGGAATGCCCCTGGTGAGGTTCGAACTCACGACTTCTTGCTTAAAAGGCAAATACACTACCACTGTGCTACAGAGGCTTACCGACTAGAATCCTTTAGCAAACCTTATTTATATTTAATATATACAAACGCCTATTCAATGAAAGGCCCTGTACTTCGGTGAACAAATTCGCCTGGTATCTTGAGAGTTGATTCTCTGTTTTATTTTTGAAGCCCCGTCATTTTTTGGCACAAGGCAGACACCAAACATTTTTCCCATTTGGATATGGCCCAAATATTCAATTTCTCAGCTTGCAAATTTACATTTGGACTGTTATGCAAATAACTTATGTTGTACCAGAGTCTCAAATACCATCCTAAAATATCTCTCATACTCTTCTACATTGTGACTGTAGACTAAAATATCATCGAAGAAAATCAACATAAATTTTCTGAGACAGGGTCAAAAAATGTCATTCATCAAATCTTGAAAAGTGGAAGGGGCATTTGTGAGGCCGAAAGGCATCACCAAAAATTCATAGTGCCCTTCATGAGTCCTAAAGGCTGTTTTAGGGACATCTTCTTCCTTCATTCTGATCTGGTGAAAGCCTGACCGCAGGTCTAATTTGGAAAAAATCTGAGAACCATGAAGCTCGTCTAGTAGCTCTTCTACAACTGGTATGGGAAACTTGTCTTTTATAGTTTTCTTGTTGAGGGCACGATAGTCAACACACATTCTCCACGACCCATCAGCCTTCCTAACTAGTAGGACTGGCAATGAAAAAGGGCTTTGGCTGGGTCTTATGGTACCCATTGCCAATAACTCTTTAATAAGCTTTTCTATCTCAGATTTTTAGTAATAAGGGTACCTGTAAAGACGTACACTGATTGGGGAGGTGCCCTCCTTCAATACTATAGAGTGATCATGTGATCTGCTAGGTGGAATTCCTTTTGGCTCTTGAAAAACTTCCACGAATTCTAGCAACAGATTCTCAATCTGTTCTGGAATTTCATTCTAAGCTAATCCCAGCTCCTAGATTTGCAGAATCAGGCCTTCCTCGACTCTTCTCAATTCTTGTAAAAAGGTTGGGCTGCAGTCGACTTCTGATTTCTCCACTTCCATTCCACATATCAGTACCTTCCTTCCCTCCTTTTGAAATTCCATTTTTAAGGCTGAGAAGTCCCACAGAATGGGCCCTAGACTTTTGAGCCACTGAATTTATAATACCATATCGCATCCTCCTAGCTGAATTACATAAGCCCGGGTGACAAACTGATCTCCTTGAATCGTCAATTTGATATCTGGGCAACTTCCCTCACTCCACAGCCGAGAACCACCTGCAATATTCACCCCAATAGGCTTGTGTTTTAAGACTTTCATCCCCACCCTTCTTGCTACCCTGGGATGTATGAAATTATTTGTACTTCCTGTATCAATTAAGGCCCCAAAGTTATGGCCACTCAGCTTAACTTCCACTCTCATAGTTTTAGGATTTGGACTTCCTATGATTGCATAAAAGGATATGTCGATTCCCTCCTTGCCTTCTTCCTGAGGTTCTCCCAAATCAATCAGATCTTCAGGGACATAATTTTTCTCCTCCACCTCCTCATCTACTTCTTCTATCAAGAATATCCTTAGTCCTCCACACCTATGGCCAGGTCCCCATTTACTATCACATTTAAAGCAAAGCCCCTTATCTCTTTTTTCCTTCATCTGTGCTGGAGTGAGTCTCTGTATCTGAATTGGTTTATTTTCAGCTTTGGGCTGAATTGGTGTTGGGTTTCGGCCTTGAAACCCCATAGCACTAGGCCTCCAAGATTTCCTCATGATTGTCAGATTTTCCTCCTGCATCCTTGCTAGTCCATAAGCAGACACTAAATTCTGGGGGTTCAGCATTCTGACTCACATTCTTATCTCCTTCTTCAATCCTCCAGGAAACAGCTGAGCCTGTGAGAGTCAAATAGTCCTCTGACTCGGTTCGAAAGCATTTCGAATTGGGTTTTGTAGAGCTCTACTGTTGATGTTTGTTTGATACTTATAAGGGCTTCCATGGGGTCATCATAAGATGATGTTCCGAAACGAACTTGGAGGGCTTTAACGAAGGCCTCCCAGTTGGTGAGAATTCCGGTCTCCTCTAGTTCTTGATACCATGTTATGGCCTTTCCTTCCATGTGAAATTGGCAATAAACAGCTTGTGTTGAGCTAGGGTGTTGTGAAAGTTAAAGAATTGATTGGCCTTGTATACCCAACCAATAGGTTCATCTCCATTAAACCGGGAGAACTCTAACCGGATTGACTTGAGCTGAACCTGTTGAATTCCTTCCTGTGGTACTATTTCATACCTTGGATTTCTAGTCACTGCCCCGGTGGGGGAATTAGGAGGGGAGCCCATGGGCCTTTTCCCTTGGGCCTTAGTCATATGATCCATCCTGGTAGACATATTTCTCAACTGCTGCACTATGTCTTCCAATATTTGCTGCTGATTCTGCTGGTTTTGTTGTTGTAACTCCTGTTGTTGTTTCATCCCTGACAACAGTTTCTATCAGTTGTGAAACTCTTGTTCCTTCCGCCATCCGAGAACCGTGGCTCTGATAGCACTTGTAATAGGCTTGGTAGTTTTAATGGAAAAAAATTCTGGAATTCTTATTATAGCTTTTCTTTAACCTGAGCTTACAGGTAAGTGGAAAAAATTGAAATAACAAGTTGAAGACAAATATCTTAAAGAAACTGAATAGAAAGAACAATGCTAAATTGATAAACCCTAATCTGGATTTCTGGGCAGCTTCGAGGTAGCCCGGGCCTCCTAGGTGAATGAGATTTGCTTCAAAGCAATTTCCTGCTTATCTGCTGCCCCTCCCTCTACATTTTATTGTCACTCTCGGTTAATTGAGAATTAAGGATAATAGATAGAATTGACAGCTGTTTTATTTATCAGTGTTGTATTTGGACTCTTTTTTCTTCTCCCAAACTGTGCCGTATTTAGACTTCTGTTCTTCTCCCAAACAGTGCCGTTTTTCTTTGAACTTACTCCTTTGCCAGCTGTCAGCCGCAAGAGCCTCTTCATCTCAGCCCTCCACATAAGTGCTTCCTGTCCAATCTTGACCATACACTTGCTCACTTTATTTCTTTGCTGCAGGTAAGTCTTCTCCCACACACCTCCTTCATTTCTTCCCCCGGCCTCAACTTTGATCATGCTTCTTTGGCGCTGCCGGACTGTTACAGTTAGATTGTTAGAAACAAGCTTTTCAATGTGTTTTATTTTTTAATTGAAATGATATGTTTCAGTTTTTGATGGTTTTGACATGTCATTTCAGAGTTGTATTGTTTATATATATATATATATATATATATATATATATATATATAATATAAAATGACTTGATCAACTCAACGGGTCTAAAGACAATCTGGGTAAGTGATAAGAATATTGTTTGATTAAAAAAATATTCAAGACATCTTTTTTTTAAAAAAAAATGTTAAGACGACAACATATTAAATCGATTCAAGTCAACCTGGGTTAATTTTTTAAATTCATAACTCGAGTCATGAGACTATAATAACTTCAAATAAAGCAAATCAAAACAAATTATAAAATTTAATTAACAATAATCTCATTGTTGAATGATGAATTTAAAAAAATTCAATTAAAAAAAAGACACAATAAAATGAAATTTCTCAACAAAATTACAAGAATAGCATTGACAATCTTGTAAGGTCTTTCTAAACTTCAATTACCATAAAATTTTAACCTGGGATATAACAATATGTAAGGAGACTTCTTGTAAAACTTTAACCCAATCCAACGGTCAGATTTAGAAATATAATTGATACCGTAAAACTAGATAATATTTAAAAAAACAAAAAAAAAAACACTATTTGACTAAAACAGAATGATCAGAATGAAACTAGAACAATCCAACTAGAATTTGGGTGGAGTTTCCGGAATAGGTCAAGATTTTAAACGAGATAAAATCTATTATGAATTGTTTTGTTGTTTGAACTGCAATAAGATATACCAGTTATTGTTAACGAAACATAACAAAATTAACAATCTTGAGTAGAAATGATGGAAATGTACGAGGAAGACAACTTCAAAAAATATTCAAGTGTGTACAGAATGATAAATTTGAATAATGAATTTGTAATTTAATATAAAAAAATAATTCAAACCAGTCCTCCCTTTTTCAACCTGAAAAAAAAAAAAATATATATATATATATATATACCATAAAAATTTACGTCATATCGATGAATTCCTCACCAGATTTTTATGGTGAACGATGCGATCCCAACGAGTTAAATTTCAAAAATAGCTGAAACTCAACATCACAACAGCGACAGAGCCTGTACATCCCAGCTGTTAAGAACCCCAAATAATGCTCTGGAACATGATTAGAGTTTTGGTTCTGAGCTTATCTCGTAACTGGTGTTCTCAGATATAGACGAAGAGCTAAACATTTGAACAGTGTTTGGCCTTTGTGTTTGGTTCCCACTGAAACTATGTCTTTGCTCATGCTGACGGAGTTCTCTCATGGCTTTGAACCTCAAATCATCGGTATATGAAAGTACTGGAACTGTGTCAGGAACAGCCAATCGTCCTTCAAGCATGCCTACTGCCTCCGACATTGTAGGCCTAAGTGTCGGGGATGCATTTGTACACAAGAGAGCTACCTTAACCATAATTTCTGCTTCTTTCATGTTAACTTCAGATTTTAACGTCTCATCAACAAGCTCCATAAAACTCCCACTTTGTTGCAAATGGCAGGCCTGCAACATGCGTAAGTTAAAACTTCCACATTGAGTCTTGCAAGCTACAACATAAGGGCAATGTATTAAGCACAGGAAGAACATTACCCAATCTAAGAGACAACCACAATTGTTGTCGCTTGGCATATAGTTATTGTTGTTCTTCCCACTAACAATTTCCAAAGCCACAACCCCAAAACTGTAAACATCTGCCTTGTAGGTCAAGTAACCCCACAGTGCATATTCTGGTGCCATATATCCTCTGCATATCAAGATAAAGAACTCCTGTAATTTAACATTGAAAAGGAACAAGATACCAGAAATTTCAGGTTTTCATTTATTAAAGCAAGCGGTGACTAACATGGTTCCAGCTACTCGGGTGCTGATGTGGCTCTTCTCTTCTTCATCAAGCCTAGCCAATCCAAAATCGGATATTTTAGCATTCAGATCCCCATCAAGTAGCACATTTGTAGCTTTAATGTCTCTGTGAACAATCTTAAATCTTGACTCTTCATGGAGAAAAGCTAGACCTCTAGCTATCCCAATACAGATCTTGAGCCTTGAAGGCCAGTCCAGGTTAGGCTGGTTGATTTCATGACCTACAAATCATCCGAGAAGAAAACAAGGCTTTCTCAATTAAAACGTTATCCATATGAGCCTTTCGATTACAGCATTATAATAGTTTAGATGAAATTGCTCATTTCATATGATGAACACTCACCGAATAGAGCACGTGCAAGGCTATTATTTTCCATGTACTCGTAAACCAATAATAGCTGGTCACTTTCAATACAACATCCATGCAGCTTCACAAGATTCGGATGCTGCAAGCAAGAAATGATGCCCATCTCATTTAAGAATTCGCGATTTCCTTGCCTTGATTTTGATGAAAGTTGCTTCACCGCTATTACAGTACCATCAGGTAATTGACCCTGCATGCACGCTGGCCTCTATCAAAAACTTCATATGGTTGTGACATAAAAAAGAGAGACGCAGAAGATACTCCAAACGGGAAAGCTGATAACTTTTGCCTAGTACCTTGTATACAGGACCAAAACCACCTTCTCCAATCTTGTTAGAAGGATCAAAGTCATCAGTAGCATCTCTAATTTGTTTCAGAGAAAATGTTCCATTTAGAAAATTAAGTCCTTCAGCATCTGTTCAAGTAGGAGACAGGGCGTAAAGTGACAATGAATTGTCAGTCTTTTGATGTAATACTGAGGAGACCATGAAACCCTGTTGAAAAGGCATCTGTCGTCCTCTAACATGAGCATGTCCATAGTAAGCTTCCTTTCTTCCCTCAGAAAAGCATCTTTATGAGCTATCATGCAAGTCGAACTTGAAGATGTTTACGACGTTGTGTGGGAAGGATTAAAAGTTATTTTTATGAGCTATCATGCTATTATATAAAAAAATATTATTGCATGGTATTTAATTGAATAAAATAAAAAATAGAATTTTAATCATTTTATTATAATTAATTTTAATCAATTTTTTTTTTTTAATAAAACAAAGAGTTATTTGGGCCTTTGTAGGCTGGCGCTACTAGGCCACAAAAATAAAGTTAGGTGAGCATGAGCTGCAACCGAGGCACGAGCATCTAGCATTTTTATTTTTCTTTGTTTGACAGCATAATCAACCTTATTTTTTATATATAAAAAAAAATAGATAATTGACGCATAGCTTGTAATGGTAGATTATCAGCTCAACTTCTGCAAATATCTGATAAAAAGTCTATTTGAAAATGGAGTTAAAATTATTTTTCAAAATATTTTTTTATTGAAAATACATTAAAATATAACTTTTTATTTTTTAATATTAGCACATCAAAACAATTAAAAACCATTAAAAAAAACTATTAATTAGAAGTTTTTAAAAGCAGTTCTATTACACAAACAAATATGCTCTAATTTAACCTAAAAAACTCATATTAAACCCTTTATTCACCTAAAAACACCCAGATAACACCATATATACCTCAATAAACTCATTTTTAGTTTTAAATCAACATTTAATTGGTAAAAAAACCTAAATGAAGAAAAAATTATGAGACCTAATCTACTTTTCCTACAAGATGTGAGATCAAAAACATCTAATTGAAACTCTTCTTGCTAAAAGGAATGTATTGACACCATAATTAGCTTTTTTAGTCGTCGAAACGTGAATAACTGACAACTTTCTTTCTCCTTTATTTTTTTTCTATAACTCTCTTCTCTCAAAAACAGATAAACAAAATGGAGTTCTGGATCAAAAATAAAAGTTTTAAACTAAAGGAGTTAAAAAAAAAAAAAGAAAAACCTTGAAGGCTAAAACGTGTAAAAAGGGATTCTCATGAACAATGGTTAAAAAAAACCCTAAATTATTTCCTTACAATCAAATTTAGTCCCTGTAGTTTCAAACTTTTTAAACAATAAAACATTCATTTTTATTGCAAAATCGAGCATGAATCAAATATCATGGTGTTTTTTTGACAACTAAAAACCTCATGAAAATCAAATCAAAACAAAATATCAAGCCCAAACCTTGAAAAACAGCACGGTTGACAAAAAAAAACAAACAAACAATTTTGAAACCCACAATGATTTCACTCACGTTGCACAATACAATGCACAGTGAAAATATCACATAAACTAGTTTTTTTTTCTCAATTAATTGTGCATAATCATCTTGAGGTGAACTATTGAAGCCACTCGTATCAGAAAAAACGATAAGCCCATGAAACTTTGATGCCTTTTTGGCTAACCTTTTCCCTAAATGTGCATGCATGATGATAGTAAAGAAATCTTAATTTGTTTGTAGCTAGTTCATACTCTCACCCCAGAATAAGGACTCCATTTGAGGCTGTGGTTGTTAGACAGCTATGCAAGTTATACCCACATACAATTCTTCCAACATCTGCCAAACATGGATGCAAAATGGAATTTTATTAAACTATTAACACAA
>Ga0325405_1001662_pt1 | contig 22702 bp, 24 predicted proteins | sample PopdelMetagenome_21_FD_205663 | JGI IMG/M metagenome (GOLD analysis project Ga0325405, IMG submission 205663) | Populus deltoides microbial communities from Bellville, Georgia, United States - Xylem-Control-R2 | ecosystem: Host-associated > Plants > Phyllosphere > Stem > Wood/Secondary xylem...
CCCAGGGCTCCCAGATAGCCGGCTGGAAGTACTAGGACATTGGTTCGAGGAATGAAAAACTGGTGAGATCATACTGGTAGCGTTGATATGATTCACAGAGAAATATATAACCTGCAAGTTTTAAGAAAAACTTGTGAATTCATATTTAAAAAATATTCCTCAGCGCTAGCTCCGAAAAAATGAACTATACAATATAAAAATAGAAGGAGACAAATCCCATCGAACACAAAATCCTATGTGTTGGGATTGGTGACATCAAATATTATTACCATGATCAGATTGTAAGTGCTTGAAACGTTTCTTGTACCTCCTCCTGAGGTTGCTTGACGAGAGGGCAAGGGTACTGGACATTTTATTGGTACTTGAGCAAGCATCTTTCCGTTGCAACTAATTAAGTTGTGAAATGAAGCAAGTGTGCTCGTGATATGTGGCTGTCAGTTTGCGCCTGGCAAGCAACAGAAGAAACTAGACTGTTCCATGCCGATTCAATCCTGCGTGGACTCTCTACTCTTACCAAGACCTCTGTCGGGTCAAGTTTCATGAATTACATGACTTCTCGTTACGGTAACATAATATTCCTGGACACTTTTAAAATTAAGACAAGAAAAAAAGGAGGTCGCGGTATAAATTAATAAATTTAGAATTATATGGAAACCTTTTAACTCTTGACCTGATATTGAAAAAATAAAAAGAGATTAGGGTGCAGGTAGAGTAATGAAGAGATTTTATGTGTAAGGATAAAATTTACGAACAAAAAAAAACAAAAGGAATGAACTATAAAAAGAAATTGTGTCATTTTATTGTTTTGTTGATAATTATATTAATTTGCACAGTATTGAAGTAATATATATATATATATATATATCCTCTCTTTTACGTCGTAGACAAAATATACTCCATCGCAATACAGCATTGGATTTTTTTTTAATAAACATCTAGCTTGTATAAAAACAAACTAATAGAAGACAATAAAGACATGGTTACTACTAAAAATTACAACACAGGTTTATCATATATATAATTTAAAAAACAATAGGCAGAGAAATGACATAATTTGGCAAGTTGCATACCTCTTATATAACCCCCGAGTAACAAGCTTATCACTCGTGAGTCGCATACGAGGAATGTGACTCACTAAAAAAAGTTATTGGGATAGATTTTCTCATTCTTTTAACTTTTTTTTATAAAAAAAATAACACAATATACGTATTATAATTCAGAAACACAAGTGTCAGTTCATCTCCCCAGCACAATTAAAAAAATCAATATACATCACAGTTCATGAAATATAACAATGCATAATTAAACATAATAAAAATTAAATATAACATTCTATTAAATATAAACTAAATTTATAATTTTTAAACATGAAAGCATGTAACCGAACTACACCTAAAAATCATCCCATCTTATGAATGGGTTTGGAGTGCTCATTAACGGGTTTGTACCACCCCCAACTTGTCCAACTTAAGGATAGGGGTTAGCACCAAAATCATCTTAGCTTATAGATGGGCATAGAATGCTTATGGACAATCCTAGATCTCTCATAGATAAACCTGCCTCTCTAAATGCATGTCAATGTTCACGATAAATGATCTTATATTCTATTAAGGCCGCTTCGAGATGCCTACCCAACTCGGAACAACATAAATTGAGCAAATTGTTGGTCAAGGCATGTGTCATCTTACCAACCCCTTCATGGGTAACAAATATTGCTCTCTAAGCCTCTTGTGATAAGAAATTAATCTAATTAAAAAAATTATTTAGCCCTCATCATTTATAATAAAAGTAATCATCATTAAATAAATATTATATATATAAAAATATTGCATACCAATCGATTTTTTCTTAGACATCAAGGCTCGTGATGCATTTAGATTATATGGATGCTTCAGGAAATATGACAATACAGGTGCAACATATCAGCATGTCATGGGCAAATACCATCTTATATAGATATTTAGATCAATTATCAGTTGTCGCTCTATAAATAACTAATCTCTTTTTAACATTCTAAAGATCTAAGTAAGTTTTTTAAATTACCAACTAATTTTCTTCTCACTTATCCTAATAATTGGTATTATTCAACATATCATCGATATAATACGTGATATGATGAGATAAACTATTTTTAAAATTTTTGTTCAACCCCTAATTTATCACATAATAAGCCTAAATACCTATAACTCAAAAGCCAATTATTACATGTTTGTTTGGCATGCTCACACACATGGTTAAAAAATTTAAATTTAAAAAAAAACGATTGAATTATGTTTTCAAACACTGCAGAGATCTTTTTCTGCTGGGATTTAAATTAACCATTCAATCTGAAATAGTACACATATGATTATGCATGTGAAATGGCATGCAGAGGCCTAAATCTAACATGGGAGGCCCAACGTTTGCATAGCATGCAAATATATAATTCCCAATCTCTAGATATCATTCCTTTTGTGGCATCAAAAGGCGTTTAGTGCATAAATCGAGCCGAAGGCTGTGAAAGTCATGTATAAAAACACACCAAAGCCTCTTTACATGCGTTCGTCACCTTTTTCTTCTTATAAAATTAGCTCAAGACAGATTCTACAGAAAAGATATATATATAGAGAGAGAGAGAGAGAGAGATAAGGGATGTTCCTTTTCTCTTGCCATTCTTTTTAATCGGAAATCTTAATCCTTGAAATTCACTAGCAGTCGCAGCAGGACACTGAGCAATTATTTGATTAAGGCAAGTGCTTAGAGCATTGCTTCTTCTATCACGTACAGTGGAGTTTAAGAATAGTTGCTAGGAGGGATCCCATTCCATCTCAGGACAGAATAATAACATTCTTCCTTCTTTGTTTCTCTTAATTAAGGGATAGTTTGATATCATTTTTATTTTTTATTTTTCAGAATCAAATCTGAAAAATGAAATAAAAAACTTCTTTTTTTTTTCGTTTAGGTTTTTCAAATATGTAACAATGATTTAGTTAAAAACAGGCTTTTAGTTCCTCACTTGCTGGGCTAATGGGTTAGTATTTGAGGCTTGGTTCATCTTTCCCCACCATATATTCTTCTCTTTAACGAGCTAGTTACCCGCTAGTTTGGGCTCACTCCATATCCTTGAGGACACAAAAAATGAAATAGTAACCCATCTCTATCTCTTTCAAAGTTCAAAGTCGAACACTACCGTGTCAATCACCTCTATCCTCTTCCTCTTCTGTCTGAGAATGCAATCACCATGTCTTCACCTCTGCAAGGTTTTCACATCCAAGCCTCACTTAGGGTTCTACTACCACACACTCAAAACCACTCAAAACCCCTCTGGTTTTCCCAAACCCAAAAAACTCAACATGATAACACAGTGCCACAACAAACCTCAGCAACACCAGAGTAAAGCGAGGGTGAAAGCAAGGGGCAGGAAGGAAAATGTATGGAGCATTGACAATGACATGGAAAAAACCACATCTGATAAGGAAAAGGATAGAGGGAAACAAAAGAGGAGGGAAGGAAGGAGAGTTGTCAGGGGGAAGAGGAATAAAGCTGGAAGAATTATGATGTCTGGCACCATGTTAATGGAGGTTGAAACTATTCTTCAAACCCAGGTAGTTATAAAATATTATTGCTTTCTTTTGGTTTTGTGTTTTTTGTTACGTGGATCGTTCTTGTAATTGAATTTGGAATGGAAATGCTTGAATTTGGGGATATTTTGTTACGTGGCTTGGATTCTCTTTTCTGCCATTTTAGACGCACATATAATTAGGCTTCAAAGTTCTAAACTTCGATACTGCTTCTTCTTCTTCTTCTTCTTTCACTTTCTCAGTATGTTTTGTGATGCGATTGCTTTTGTATTTGAATTTGCAATAACTGGTAAATAGAATTGCTTGAATTTTGGCAATTGTTATTTGTCTCAAGGGATGTTTTCTTTCATTTTAGTTGCACGTAGAATACAGGCTTCAAACTTTCAAACTTTGATTGCTAAATTATTTTTTGGTGTTTTGGAGTTTAAAGTGATGAGAAGTCGTGTTTTTTTTTCCTTTCAGGAACCTGTGATAAGACCAGTATGGAATACATTTACCAGTAGTGTCAGTGGGATATGGAAGGGGGTGGGGGCTGTATTTTCACCAATTACTGCTGAAATGGAGCCAATTGAAGTTGGAAGCAAGAACGAAAACCTATATGATTGCTACACTCTTGCTCGCATTGAAGCAGTGCCGTCTCCATCTGGAGAACAGAGATCTCAAATTCAAAGAAAGATTAATTGGGTGACTTTAAATCCTTATGGTGAAGTGCCACAGTATATAGGAGGCAACAATAGAAGTAAAGATGATCATAAAGAAGGGGATGCATCTTTGCCTGCTGAAAAAATGGCTGGCCCTGCTATCAGGAATCATGTTCTGCCTGGTTTTGAATCTTTTAACTTTGAAACTAGTGATTTAATGGAAGAAGATGTTATGGGTAATGAACCAGGACTAGTTTTCTTTGAGGTATGATTAACCCCAGCTGCAATTAGTTATTGATATAAAACTGGATGGAAGTTATCTCTGTGCTAGCATGTGATGCACAGGCTACTTTTTGAGGATTGAAAGCAGTGACACATATTTTTATACTAGGGTTTTCGATGCTATGGTGCTTGTTTGCTTTATGTTAACATTCAGTGTACCCGAGTAATTGTTGTCACTTTCATCAGAGCTATTAGAATAGTTGTTTCAAGGAGTCATAATTGTAGTTTCAATCAATTGTTTAACTGGAAACTGCTTATATATCTACGGGTGCGTCTGTGCACACATGCATTTGTACATCCTTTCCTCTGCATACCTGATCAGTAAGGTCAATGATATAATGGTCTACACGTTGAATTTTCAGGACGGATCATATTCCAGGGGACCAGTTGATATTCCAGTTGGTGAAGTTGATGATTCGAACTATTACCTTTCTCCGACTTTTAAATTTGAACAAGTAAGTTTAGCATGCTTTGGTAGTGCCATGGAGCTTTTTAATGATCCATGAGCTTTTCGATTTCTTACTTTACAGTGAGAAAAACAGTGCTTCTGTTTGTTGATGTTTTTTTGTGCTTAGTGTTTGGTTAAAGGTTGTCACAAAAGACTTCGGATTGTTCATACCATAGAATTCAACAATGGGGGTTCAGATATACAAATCATGAGAGTTGCTGTTTACGAGGAAGAGTGGGTCAGTCCTGCAAATCTTCGTGCAGAAAGGTATTTATAATTCAGTAGTATATGGTACTGCAGCTTTGAATGATAAATGTTCATAATTTGTATCATTTAAGTTTCAAAGGAAATTTTTAAGATATACAGTCCTTGGATGTTGGATCAAGTGTTGAACAAGTGAGGTAACATAGGTCAGTGCAAGTCTTAGTTCAACCTTATCGAGCAGGGTACAAAACCCTCTCTTTCGTGTTTGTGCATTCATATGCTCTGTTCTTAGGAATAGAGCTATAAGCATGAACAGTTTATATTTCTCCTTTTGCGGTGAAACTAATTTTATGCTTTAACAACTTAAAACAGTGATCTGGAGTTTGATGTGACGCCATTTTCTCAGCGGAAACGAACCCAGCCATCAGAGCTCACAGGGCCCTGGAAAGTATTTGAGATGAGCGCTACTCCAATATTTGGGGATGAGATTGCTATAGAGGAAAGCAACGGTACCCCATATGTCTATCTCTGCACAGAGACCTTGAAAAAGAGAAGCCTGCCTGATAATCCAGTTTACTTTGGAGAGGAAGAGATAATGGATATGCAGGATGTAACTGTCCTTTGGCTGCCTGGAGGGGTAACTGGTTATGTTGATGTCAGCAAAGATGGCATCCTTTGCATTGGAGTTGGGTGGTATTCAGATGAGGGAATCAATCTTGTTATGGAAAGGGATTATGGGTTAAATGGGAAATTAAGGGAGGTCAGGTGGAAATCTGAGGTAAAGCGAAGGTGGCCTGATCCACTCCCTGTATAAATTCTCTCTTGATGACTGACACTTCAATATAAAATATCATGTTTGTATCTTTTTTAGATCAATAAGCTCTGGCATACAACGCCCTGGCACTCTCGAAGAGTCCGAGGGTTTTATATTTGGAGCCAAATACAGTTTGCTTAGGGTTAGAAAACCAGAGATGGGATTGATTGTAAAAGGACAAATCAAGTTCAGTCCAGTCTAAGGGTTTAATGATTTCGAGATTCATGTCATTGAAGCTTGAATGTGCGTTCTTCCAAATCTAGTGGCCTTGGCGTAGCGGAGTTGGGTTTTTTTTATGTTTCTACTCCATATTCATTAATCATGAACCGTTTGAACAGAAAAGAAAGAAAGAAAGAAAGAGACCTCAGTTGCCCAATGCACAATGTTTGATTACATTGGTACTCTTGGTTCAGTGAAAGAGACCTCATCTTTCACTGATTTATAAGCACAAAAGTAACAACATGCTATGTTTTTTTTTTCTTTTTCCACCTCTATTTCCAAAACTTTCAAGGCAATTCTCTCGTCGTTAATAGTTACCAAAGAAAAGCATGGCAGCTAATTTCTCCAATCTGCTATGGAGGAGATGTTGAATAGGGGGGAATTCACTTGCTATTGAATGGCCAAGTCTTGCACGGGGATTTAAGGGAAAGCTGGAAAAGCTGAAGGAGGTCTTGACCATTATAAAAGCTGTTCTACATGACGCTGAGCAAAGTCCAGAGGCAGAAGAATCTGTGAGGCATTGCTTGGAAAAGCCTAAAATGCAGCTCACTGTGCTGAAGATGTATTAGACGAGTTTGCTTGAGATTCTTAGGCCGAAGTTGGAGATTCAAAACAATCTCAAGGGGAAGGTGCGCAACTTCTTTGTCTCTCCAACCCTTTCTTATCTCCTATAAGTATGGCTCTAAAAGTAAAAAAGATCAACAAGTTCTTAGATGAACTTTGAAAGGATGCAACCGAGTTTGGAGTGGTTATATAACTGTCGATAAAATTCCTCAGTATAACCCCAACCTGAAGACAGACTCCTCCTTTATAAGCTCAGAGGTAAGGGATATGACGTCTCTAATATCATTATCTTGCTGACTACCCCTTTCAATCGTCAAGTTCCTTTTGTCGTTCCAATTGCAGGCATGGTGGGTTTAGAAAGAATGTTGGAAACTCTTCGATAAAACACGGGTGGGATAAACAACACATGCAATACTTGAGCACCTTGAAAAAGAGTAGAAAAATTTTCTTCTCGTACTCGATGATGTGAGGTGAAACTAATTTCACGCCTTCTTCAATGTTAGCAGTGATCCAGGGTTCAACTAGGGTTTTGATTGAAGCCATTTGCTGTGAAAATGCACCCACCGTCAGAGCTCGCGGGGTCTACGAAGGCGTTTGAGGCAAGTCGTGAGTGCTATCACGATAATGGTTCACAAAGATGGCATCCGTTGCGTAGAAGGATGGTACTAGAGCCAAGGAATCAACCATGTCATGGCAAGAAATTATGGGGTCGATGGAGAAGCTGGCCTTATCCACTCCCTACAAGAAGATTTATCTGTACCTTGGATCTTAGTTAGATTAAGAAAGCTATGTAATACAATGCTGTAATGGTGGAGAGAATACCAAAGCGTTTAATATTAGAGTCGAAGTAAAAAAAGTGAACCAAAATAGCAAAGCGGATAGGAGAAGGAATCAAAGTTTTGACTGTAGAGCGACAAGCTCGGCACAATCCATTTTAACTTTTTTTGTTTCGGTCAAAAATCATGTCCTGGAAGCTTGAACTTCATTCATCCAAATTTAATGCTCCTGCATTTCATGTTCTCTATAGCATCAACCTTTCTAACAGCCGCGGATGATCTCTGTTTGGTTTCAGCAGTGCTCTAAATCAGACATTACAGTCGAAATGTTTCTAGCCGTTATCATACCTGGTGACTCCTATTTCTGGGTGGTCAAAAAAAGTATTGCAGCAATCTGATGTTTTATTCAAGGGTCCTGCTCATTCCGTTACATGCTAGAGGTCAATGACCAGCAGACCAGAAGAAGCAATCAAACTGGTGAAAAGATTTTCAATCAGGCCGAATAGAAAATGCATGACCAGGACCAAGTTATTCCACCTGAAATCCACTGAATCTTGTCCGTCGTGATTCCTTGGAACGAATTAAGCCAATTCACCAGCTTCATTAAATAGCCAATACTGTAAATTTGGAACACAGCTGAAAGTTCTTTAGATTAAAATCTTAGTAGTTAACATATCCAAAGATTTCAGACACCGCTGGAGAGGCATCCAGGACACATTAAGGTTTCATAACACTACCATTCCAGTCCACGAAATATTCATCAATCCAAGCATTGATAAAACCTTGGACAGCTTCGGATAAAACTAAAAGAAAAAAAAAAAGAGCAAATGACAAACCCTACTGCAAAGTATACAATTCAAACATCTGCAAAAACAGCCCCTTGAAGCATGCAATGAATGGTTGAGATGATGGTTGTTATATGGGCTTGATTTTGAAGTGGAGAGAGATGAGAGAGAAAACAAAGCACTTCAAGTCCTGAAACCACATAAACACAAATAAATCCCAGAAAAAATTAAAATTGACTAGCAATGAAACACTAATGCCAATATTAACAAGTACATATAAACATAAAAAAGTGTTTTGAATTTTGAACAAGAGAAGATTGCTTTTCCATTAACATCCTGTAGTGTTCAATGAACCCTGTCAAACTTCCCCAAAAAATTAGAGAAAGTATTTTTTCTCAAGAAAGGTTTAATGGATAATCATAAAAGTCATTCTATCCCACAATACCATAAGCAAATAAAACCATAAATTCTAAAATACTCAGGTTTTCATTTAAAAAATAAATAAAAAGGTTGTTTGAATTCATTATGACATGTATTGCTCATGATAAAAATGTATAGTTTTTCTTCGGGGAAACAATATTACCTACTTTCTCAGTATTGCCCCAATTTATCAATCACATATCAGCATGTTAACAAGGATAGCTTGCAATTCAAGAACGAGTGCATTCAAAAGTAACACAAAATCAGAATTCTTTTACAGAGAATGCAACGTACAAAGACAGTATTTATGCACAAAAACAAGCTCTAACTCCTACATTTAAAGAGATATTCATGTTCATAACCAAGATAACCATAAAAGAAAGCATGCATGAAAAACAATCAATGAGTTGCAATCACCTGGACAAGATAATAGAAGATGCGAAGCCCTTCAGGATCCTGGCTACTGTGAACATCAACAAGTGATCCAATCTTTGATGTAGTAAAAGAAATATGCTCATTCCCCATCACAATCTCCAGCTCCTGTTTCCCAACCCGGTCTGGCTCTGGCCAGTTGTTGTCATCTTCCTTCATAATCTAAAGAAACCAATGATTTCAAATATATGAAAAGGACCAAACAACAATAAAAGCTACACAGAGCAACTACCAAAATCCAGAACAGAAAAGCCCCATTCCCAAACCAAAAAAAACGAATCAGAATTCAGAAAGTAATTTTCTAGCTAATATAAAATGAAAGCAAAAAAGAGAATTGATTTTTATCATGACCGAAAGCGTAGCTTATTTAATTACAAATCAAGTAAACCAAAAACCCTAAGCTCCATCAGAATTTGCTTATAAATTCGAAACAGCTCCGAAGAGTTGAAAAAAATTGTTTGGATTACAAATCTACGAAAAGGGTGTTGCATTTTTACTATAATTTTTACACCATCATAGAACTAATCACATCTTCAACAGCATCCAATTCAATCACATATAGGTACATAATCTGCATTCGGAAATATAAAAACATCTAACGAACAAATTACAAAAATGGCATGGTTGTTATTTTCATTTAATTAATGAGACCGAAAAAATAAACTAAACCCTAAGCGAAACAAGAGATAGCATCCATATAGAAAAAGAGAGGGAGGAAGACGAGTACCTCGCTCTCGGAGATGATGCGGCGGCACTCTTTCAGGACGGCGGGGGTAAGGAAGACTTCTTTGCGAATCATGGTGTCGTTTTTGTAGTTAGAGTTGTTGGCGTATCGGAGCTTGCCATCTGGACGGAACTCGAACTCCAGGAATTCGTGACCGAATTTACCTCTGTGACCTACGTAGTAACGAAGGTAGAACTCTCCGTTATCTCCCTCCGTCGCTGCCATGGCTTTTTTCCTTCCTTTTATCTCTCTTTTCTTTCGCTTACAATTATTTGTAAGGAAAAAGGATTAAAAATCGGAACAAAGGGCTGCAGGGTTTTCTTTCGGCGATGGGTCACGGGAACCGACTCTTAAAGCCCAAAGCTTACTGACTTTAATGGGTTCAGCCCAAGTCTCTTGCTTATTGGGCATGGCATCATCTGGCCTTGATGAGTAAAACTGAAATGCTGGTTGTGTTTTATCCCCTGGAAGGTTTTTCTCTTTTCATTTCATTACAAGGTTTACCTTCTTTTTTTTTTGGATGGCATTTATAGAAAAGATATGTTTTTTTTATATATATTTAAGACTTGAGATAAAGGTGCGGTAGGCGACAAGTCGGATGGAGTCGATGGAGTGGATTTTATTTTTACTTGTTGTATTCTTGAGCTTTGATGGAGCCCATGTTGGTGCAGGGTATGGTCTAAGGGTAATTTGCTTTGCATTTTTATGTGGGATTTGTCGGACGTTTCTCACACCTGGTATGCGATTATGCAGCTTGGGATTCGTCTAAAAAATAAAGAAAGGGGTTATGCTGCGCTCCCAGGCCCTAACATGACGAGCTTTGGTGGGGTTGGGTGGACGGAGTCATGATTTAAATAGCTTTTGCTAACATTTTCGCCCCTCTCAATTAGGTTTACGTTGAAGTTGTATAAGAAAATCGTTCTAGTATTGGCTAATAATATCTTTGGGGCCTTAGTAGTGGCCTCTTAGTAATAGGTTCAATTCCTAAATCGACTGAAATTGAAGTTTACTGACTGACATAGTTAGCTCCTCAGACGATCCTATTACTAATCCATGCTATGACGGACATTAAGTTCAGTTCCCCTTTCCTCCTAATCCTTAACAATTAACCACTGTATCAGCGTGTCGAAAACAATGTCGGCATAAAACCGAAAGTCCCCATCCTAGCTTATCGTTACCGAGCCCAAGGACCATATCTTCATCTTTCACATCATTTACCTCTTTGTTCATTTTAACTTTGGGGACTAGGTTGGCATCGAGCTGTACCCAAATCGCCAAACATCGGCAGCTTCTGAGCAGGCACCTGGCTCATGCCAGTAAGTAGCTACCCCTCTATTTGAAGTAAGCTCCATGACAACACGAGGAAGATAGTACCACTCTGCCAGAGATATCCAAGGATGATCCAGTTTCCCTTTTCCTGAGGGAGAAAATCACCTCAGATAGTATTTTCATTTTGAACCTATGTGCAATTTATACCAGAGTTCCCAATCTTGTATACAAGTTCTGCTTCGTCCTACAGATTCCCCTCTACTTTAGAATCCCTCCTCCATCCTCATTTCTGACTCGGTTGTTTGGAAATAAAATTGGACAACGGCCATTTGCATAAACTTCATCCATCCCAATAGTTGAACTAGCCCATATCATGGCCAGAAACATACTCATTTATTCATGTGCTTGAATCCACACTTGAATAAACAGCAAAATTAACCACAGAACTGAAAACATACAGTAAAGACACGTGGTTTAAAAGAATGGGTCACATGAGGAACAATGTGGAATACTATTACTACTTTGTACAAGCCCAAATGTGTTTAAATAACCGACCTTGAAACAGTTTACAGAAACTTAAAAGGAGGGAAATTAATAACATTGTTCGGCTTCAAATCAGGTTTTAAGTGCATGAGAATAAAGAAGAAAAGGTCTCTTACAGGTAATGGTTGAGCCAATGGACAAGGCACAGAAAACTCATCAATACTTCTACTAGCTCAAGACGAGCAGCAGCCTCCCTTTTGTTCAACAGGCTGTCCTCTGAGCTGCACAGTTGAAGGTTTTGCGTTGTTCATGGCTGGTTGGCTCGCCATTCTGGATTGATAGGAAACGTAAAGTATGAGGTGTGTTACATAAAGATGCAAGCAAGTGCAAAAATAGGCAAGCAAAGACAAAATTAAGAAATTTTCTACATTCTAGAACATCTTCGCACTGATTTCAGATATGACAATTAGCTTAATCCAACTTAAACTGGAGCACCAATGAACAATAGAAGAAACACACCCAATACAGCAAATATCTATCAACCAGAAAATCTAATTTACTGCTCGTTTTTTCTGGTATTTTGGATCAAACTGAACGTATTTAGAGTTCATTTAAATACAATTTTGCATTTAATCTCCGTTTAATCACCTAGCTAGGGTTTGATTTAAAAAGGTTCACCAAACCAAATCACAGTTCACACTTGCAAATAAGCCATTTACCGACTTGTCCAATAAGCTAGCAAATCTGACCATTGCAATTACTTCAGCTTGTGCAACATTTTCCACTAAAAGACTTCTTTAATCTATGAGTTAAATGCAAGAAAAACTAGAGAGGCAAATAAGAACTTCTACGTCTAGACTCGTCTGACATGACTTCTTTTCTTTTTGGAGAGAAGAGGGGTTCAATGTTAACACAAAAAATAACAGAACAGCACCTATCCTTGATTGCAGCAGCCATGGCCATGAAAGCTTGTTCCACATTAGTGGCATCTTTTGCACTAGTTTCCATGAAAGGTATGCCAATCTCATCAGCAAAAGCCTAAAAATGACAAAGAAAATGGAGTTTAGTTCAATAACTAAATTTTGATCAGCACAAATATACACATGTCAATACCCAGCTGATAAACATAGAGATAAAATAGATCTACCTTCGCTGTCTCGTATGACACTACTTTATTTGCAGTGAGATCAGACTTGTTTCCAACCAGAAGTTTGTTCACATTATCACTAGCATATCGATCAATTTCATTGAGCCACTGCTTGACATTGTTGAAGCTCTCTTGGTCTGTCACATCATAAACAACCTACAACAGCCACCCATGAAGAGATATGTTAAAAAGATAAATACTAGGTGAAATCAAAGTACAAAGAGAAATAGATGAGAAAGATCACCCACTATGATACCATGTGCCCCGCGGTAGTAGCTGCTGGTAATTGTTCTAAATCTTTCTTGCCCAGCAGTATCCCACTAAATGTCAAACAAAATGCAATCAAACTATTAAATAAGTCGCTGAGAAACTATGACAAGGTCACACCAAGTGCTAAAAAATCAAAAAAGTCCAAGGCTCCATCAGCAATATATATTGTGATAAATAAAGAATATGGCAGTCTAAAAAATGGATGTCCACAAAAACAAAGCACATACGATTTGGAGTTTTATGGTTTTCCCATCTTGCTCCACAGTACGTATTTTCTTGCAAAGGAAGAAAAAATGAAATCAGTTATACGGTACAACAGTCATCACTTTGTCAATGAGAATCATTATGGAGTGCATTGTACTGTTAACTTACAAAGTCGACCCCAATGGTGCTTATATAACTCTCAATATATGAATCATCCTGCATAATAGAAATTATAGATTTCTCAAATGTAAGAGATGCAACCACAAAGAACAACTCAACAAAAATCAAGTGCACGTGTCCACAGAGAATAAAACAATGCAAGGGCATATTATTTCCTCCATGGTGGTAACATTTCAATTTCTTATGATCAGTGCGCAAACTTTTTGTCCAATAAAAATCACAGAAATAAGCACTAATAAACCAAATATACACACAATACAAATATTCACTATGAAAACAGTTTTAGACCTACAGCAAATCTTAGAAGAAGACAGGATTTGCCAACACCAGAATCACCAATGAGAAGGAGCTTGAACAAATAATCACTGCAAAAGAACAGAAGAAAAATTAGAGCTCCATCAAAATGTAGGTTGCAAAGGTGAAATAGCCCAGGAACCAGGAGCCCCCAACAAGAACCATCACCACTGTTGCTGGCGACAATTACAGACTAAGTCAACGAAAAACGTCAAAAATAAATAAATAAATAAATTCAATGTCATTTCTTCCATCCCATGTTGACATATTAAGATCGAAAAATTCATCTACAACAATCATGCAAAATTCTAAATATATTTATAAGAAGAGCCCTTCCTCCTTTCCATTCACACAACGTTGGCCACAACTATGCAATCTTGCACGCATCTAAAACATACACACTACAAAATTTCCATCCTGAATGCTTTCGCGCCTTTCCCTGTAGCCCAAAACCTTCATCATAGCTCAAATTTATGATTGGAAAACACATGCAAATCAATCAAGCTACACACAATGTATCGAGCCTATATTCAATTATGTCCAATTAATTAATCTTTATCGGGCCGATTAGTTGATCATAACACATAGAATTTTATTAAAATCCATGGATCTACAGCGAGAGCTTGTGATTCTAGGGTTTGGAAACCGAATTTCAGCATCCAATCCAAAAACAGATAATGAGTTTAAATAAAAACCCTAAACAGTCCATAAAAAAACCCTAACAGGTGTTTGATGTAATTGATTATTGTTAGAAAAGTAACTTACTACTCTGGATTCATGGTCAGGTCGTGATGTATTGTTTATAGAAGGAGAGGCTTCCAGATTCCGATGATTCCCCGTCGAGGTAATCGCGATTCACAGTTGAGATGTCTCTTGACCGGTTTTTTCGTCGGTGACTGTTAGCGCGAGAAGAAAACAATAGGAGAGCGGTAAGGTAGAATTAGAAAGACGACGCAAAAACAAATATAAATAGCATTAGACAGAAGGCTTGGATTGGCCTTGAGCTTTAATGTTTTTTAAATTAGTGGGCCAGATATCAAAACTTGATTGGATTTTAAAAGCCTCTTTAATCTTTATATATATATATATATATATATATGATGATGGTGATGACGACTACAACGACCAAGATATACGACGATCAAGATATGCGGACCTTTGGGGACCGTATAATCCTTTGGACACAAGCGAACCGCTCCATTTACAGTATCAAGGGAGTGTTTGTTACAGTGATGTTGTCGTTTTTATTAAAAAATATATTTTTTTATTTTAAGTTATATTTTTTAGATAATTTTAAATTATTATAATGTGTTGATATTAAAAATAAATTTAAAAAATAAAAAAATATTATTTTAATATATTTTCAAGTAAAAAAATATTTTAAAAAGTAACTATTATCACATTATCAAATACTACCAAAATAAATCATTGCAAAATGGATAAGACCAAAACATGCAATTGATCAAAATCTCATAGTGATCAAGGAGTAAATAGTAATATCTATTTATTACTTATTGGGTTTATTTTTTTAAAAAAATATAATAATAAAAGGAGTGAAAAAATAAAATCAATAACCCACTAGAAATAATAAAAAAAATTTCACTTTGAATTTATATAAACTCCTAGCTTAAAAGTCGAAAAATCAATGTTGAAAAGGTAATGCGTAATTGAAAAATAATAGATTATAAAGAAAATTATTACGATTTGGGATAATCATCTTATAAAATTCAATTAAATACAAATAACAAATTAATATGTGAAATGTCAATTTATTAACCAATTGTGTAAATTCCTCAATATTATAATTTATTTCTCATATTTGTATTTATTTTTTATTTAAAGTGAATCCAGAGAATAACTAATAAAATATTATTAATTTTAAGGGAAACTGTAAAATTTGATGATATAATATAGATATCTCTTTTAAAAAATAATTATCAATGAAAAAGTTATTAATTTGATATTTTTATACTTTTTTTAGGGACTTTGGTTTTATTACATTAAAATTATTTTGAAAAGTAATCAATTTTAATGTTTTTAAAACTCAAACGTATTTTCTTAAAACATCTAATCAATTACTTCAAGAAATTAGCATTACAGGTACTATTGTTTAGCCAGAAATCTCAAAAGAAAAAAATATTGAAATAATTTATCTCAAATATTATATATATATATATATAAACACCCCACCACCAAAGATGCCAAATCCCGATAATATTAACCGGCAACATTCACAGCTTGCAAGTTGTAATCGCACGTCCCCTTCTCATTAATTATTAATTAATTAACTATAAACTGAAAGAGGATCTTACAAATCACTATTTAAGCTTTACTTCATCTTCTTCTTTTATTATTTTTTTTTATTGATGATATTTTTTTTAATTTTATTATTTAATATTAGATTTGTTTTAATTAAATTATAATATTTTCGTAACGCAGATTGTGGGTATGATGAATTAACTTGAGTTTTTTTTTTCTTATATTTTTTTAATTTCATCATTTAATATTGGATTAATTATGAATTAGATTTCATGATTATTATTTTCTTTACTTTCTATCATGTAATTTCAGCTTCATGACATGGGAATAGTACTTGACGTGGTTAGAAATTGAGCTTTGTAATCTTTCTATTTGTTTTTTATAAGGATACATTGTTCTCACAATAAAAGTCAGAGGTTTTGGTATTTTAACTCTGATTAAATCGGGTTATTTTATTATTATATTTATAAGAAGCTATCCTGGTCTTATAACTCGGGTCATGAGTCCTTCAACATTGGATTTTTTTTTATTGGGTTGGTTTGACGGGTTAACCCAATTGACTTATTTATTTTCCTTTTTTCTTTTAATTGATTCCCCGCCCCACAATTTCATCATTTAATATTGTGTTTGATTGAGAATTGGTCTTCATGATTTATTTTGGTTTTCTTATAATTATTTGATCCTAACCTCATGACCCATTAATAATTTTTAACGAGTTAACCCAGATTGACTTCACTTGTTTTTTGTGTATTTTTTTAATTACAGTTTTTATAAATTTCATCATTTTACAATGAGCATGACAAAGACGATAGGAAATTGAATTTTATGATTTATTTTGATTTGCTCTCAGGTTATTTCGATCTCATAATCAAAGTTGAAGATTTGACAGATTAACCCGGGTTAAATCAAGTCATTTTTTTCTATGAGATTATTTCAATCTGATGACTCGGATCATGGTTTAAAAGATTAACTCAAGTTGTTTTTTATGTTCTTTTTTTAATTGATTTTTTTAAATCTCATTCTTCTACATTGTCCTTGTTGGGGATTGCAATTCATAATTTATTTTTCACAGGGTTATCTTTATCTTTTATCTTGTGACCCGGATCGCGGGTTTAACGGGCTAACTATCGCCATTTTTTTAGATCATTTTTAATTAATTTTTTTTCAATTTCATCCTTTAACATTGAGCTGATTGAGAATTATATTTCATGATTTATTTTGATTTACAGTGAGATTATTATAGTCTCATAACCCAAATAATAGATTTGACACGTTAACTTAGATTGATTCAAGTCAATCCAATATGTTTTTATCTTAATAGTAAAAAAAAAAGATGTTATTTTAATTTTTTTTAGTCAAGCTATGTTTTTACAGGTTGTATAAGTTGCTTTTAGACTCGCAAAGACAATTGAGTTACATTAGGTCAACTATTTACAATTTAATTTTAAACCTGAGTTATATAAGAACATAGATCGAGAGATTTCAAAATTAACATGACAAACTAGGCGAAAATATGAAAGAGTTCCCTCTATAAACATTTGAGGCTTGTATTATTTTTATAGTTTTAAATATTATTTTTTTAAATTAGAACATGCTTAATACTATTATATTTTCAAAAGAAATTTAGCACGGTGATGAAAAAAAAAAGATAGAAATATTTTTTATTAATTCTTATTCTAAATCATTCAAATAGTTTTGGCTATATTTTCTTATTATTTTTGGTTTTTATTAAATAAATCACATAGAACATGATTTTAGAATTTTGTGATATTAAAGACAGTAACAAGAAAAATATTAAAAATAAGACTAGTAAAATCAAATTAGCTTATTTTAATAAAATTTAAATTATTATTCTTCTTATAAAAATAACAGTATCATATAATTAAATAAAATAAATTAAAGAGCTCCCCACACATTAAATTTTGATTTCACAATTAATATTTTTACTACTAGAAAACATCTTTTCAACGTAAAAAACATCTTGCTTCAACCGGCAGCAGAACATGAGCTGAATAAACATGTTTGGCAATTTAAAAATAAATAAATAAATAACATTTTTAATTACAGTTTTAAATAATTTGTTTAAAAGTTACATTTGATTAAACTTATAGAAAATAGATTTTGACATGTAAAATAAATAAAAAACAAGTTCCCATATGAATAAAAAACCTAATTATATACAAAACCTATCAATAACCTACCAAAATAATGGCGGTTCAGTGATGACTGCCCTGGAATCTCAGATCCACAACTCATCCACTCATATCTGAACATGTCTATCCATTCGCATCCAGTGGCCTTCATGTCCTGATATGGTGTATTGGTGTTTCACCACGGACTTATCCATAAACTCGATAAAATGACGTCAGTATAGCATTTAGAAAGATGCAAAACTTCATATTTTTTTCTCTTGAAAAGGAGGGTTCATCTATTTCAAAACAAAACTGAGCAGCAATTTCTAGTCATAAATAACTCGTTTCAAGTTCCCCATGTTCTCCATGAGATGATTGCATACCATCATGAGACTACAGGGGAACCGATGAAACGCCTGAAATATACATAGTAAAGCATAAATTTAAACAGATCTTTTGATACAGGAAACCACGTTATTCTAATCATTTCCTGTGCATGATTAAAGGAACCCAAAATTGGATGGACAACGGTTCTAGAGAGATCTCATTTGCCACCCAAGGTCGGGAATTGTCCAGGATCTTCAATGGAAGGGGCTGGCACGTTGCTGATTCCATCTCTATTGCCAAGCCCTCTTGCTCCGCGGCCACGTCCCCGACCACGGCCACCTGACCCATGGTACCTTTCCCCTTCAGCAGGCTTCAAGAACTCGTTAATGCTGACAGACTACAATCATCACAGCAGTTAGTATGATGGTTAGCAAGACTACAAATTAAATGGCGTGTGAGAGAAGAATGGATCAAACACAGAAAGATTAAAAAAAAAATTCCAGATCATAGAAAAATCCACTCATTCAACACAGTTCATAAATATCAATAGTAAATCCCCAGTGGTCACAACGATAAGATATACAAAAGCAATGTTCCCATCCCAATAGTAGAGACAACAAGGTTTAAAAAGGCAAAAAATAAAACAATTCCAATTTCTACAAAATAAATCTCACTGATGTAATCCAGTTCAGAAATAGATATCAAAAGTAACTCCCCAGTGGTTCAAACAAGGATGTATAAATGTTCATATTTGTCCACATGAGCTGAAAAGTGACGCATAGAAGAGCCTGTTACGACATAAAAGTAGCACAAGTTCATTGCTGACCAGCTTCTTTCACAGACATCATCAAATCATCAGCAAAGACAAGAAGTGTATGATGAACAGGTGGAACGAATAAGCATGAACAAAAAACTAAAAGGATGACAAACTGAAAGGAGATGTCTAGGAGAACAAAGATAATTGGTAAGGGTGTTCCCCAAAGCTTATATGATGCTAGAACATATGAAAAATAGGAAAAGAAATATAGGCAAACATGGGTACCTTTTTAGCTTTCTCGGATGCCTCTTTTCGCTTATCCTTGTCAGAGCCCTTGAATATAGAAAATTGTTGCAAAAATATTCAAAGCACTGATGATGGTTTATAAAACAAAAGGGAAAAATTAAAAGCTTCAACAATGCACAATAGTCTTTACCAATTTAATAAAGACATCATTGTTTTCCTTCTTGCTTGAAATCTGCTGCATGGATTGAAACTCTTTGGCATCCACCTTTCTTTCCTCTGTCTTAAGTGCCAGCAGGGCCTTCCTCTTCTCTTCCAGCACCTTCTCATACTCTTCAAGAGTCATCTCCTGAAAAGAAAAAAACAAGTACAGTAACTATACCTTTAAAATGTACAAAATTTCTTATATCATTAATTGAATGATCAATGCTAAAATTGTGAATTACTTTATTAAGTTTATATAGAAGCTGGTCTTTTAATGTCCCCGAGCTGGCAATCTAGACTAATAAGTTCAACACTCGTACAAAACACCAGAATTGAAACAACAAAATTTCCCTTGAACTAGATGAACCAGAAATGGAAACACCAGGTCCAGCCAATTACAAAATTTCCAAAATCCAAAATTGTAACACATGCTAAGGGACAGACCTTGCAGATAACAACCATCAATATTTGCACACCCCTACTTGTTAATATTTTACTATACATTCTGATATCAATAATTAAACTATGGGTGTCACGCAAACACTACTGAGCAGAACAAAACAAAATCAGATGATGTGATATGGAGACGACAAAACACCTAATAACTACTACAAACATTCACCTTTTCCTCTGGTTCTTTTTCTCCAGGTTCATTATCAAGGTTCTCCTTGTTCCCGTCTGCTGCTGCTTCCGTCACAGGTTTCTCATCACCCAAATTCTTGTCACCTTCATTGCCAACTTCCTCAGTTATCCTAAAATAAAAGGAAATAATAAGTGCCCAAGACCGTGAAATAAAAGGAAAGAATAAATGCCAAACTATTCTTGAAATGTAGATCTTCACAAGCATTTCAGGATAAAAAAAACACACCAAAGATTATTAAAGTGGGAAATGAGACACTCACACATGGATATAAAAACATTTCATCTTACAGAACTGTACTTACTCAGCAAGTTCATCAGTCTGAGTTCCCCAGTTCCCACGACCAGCCCCTTCTCGCTTCATCTCGTTTCTGCACTCATACGCAAGTCAACTTAGATGCATGAGCACATAATGAAAAAAAATATGATCATCAAGAAACACCCACCCACGTCCAGTCCCACTCCGACGTTCATGTATCCGACGAGGCCGCTCTCCTTCGCCATCTTCTCCATTGGCAAAACCTCCATGACGGCCACCACGGAAACCACTGGCAGCACGAGGTCCACCATATCCCCTCCTTTCAGAACTTTTTCCAGCATCTCCATCTTCAGAAGCCCCTTGCGCAGCTGGTGCTCCAGTGTTAGCAAATGAACTATCAATATTATTGAAGTCCCTATTATAACCCCCACGACCACGGCCATATCCTCGTCCACCACCACGACCTCCTCTCCCACCTTCATTCTTTGCCTCCCTCACTACAAAAATGGAAACAAACGAATTAGCACAACCAGATTTATATATATACATATATATTCATTTTGTTCAAGATCATTTTACTACTAAGCATCCAAAAATATTTAAAAAGTGACAGGCTTCAGGCAGTTAGCTTTCAAAAATAACAAATCGAAAATTTCTAATATATTTAAGAAAATCTCAAAATTCACATATAATAGAATATAAAAGAAATCGACAAACAAACAACTAAATAATAATAACTGACCGGCTTGTGAAGGAGGAAGAGGCTTGGAAGGCAGCTTAGCAGCAGGAGCCGCGGGTTTGGCTTGAGTCTGAGCCGAACCTTTCTTGGCGGCGGCGGCGGCGGCGGGAGGAGAAACCACCGGCTTCTGAGCAGCGATGAGAGAGGGATCCTCAGCGTCATCATCCAATAAATCAAAAGGATTGATCGTCGCCATTTCCGATAAACAAAAAACTCACCACAAATCAAACAACACACCACAGAAAACGCCTCCGCAAAGAAAAACTAGCGTATCAAAAGCTCCATATTAATCGTTTGTTTTCTCTATAACGAACCTAGATCTGTATAAGTAAAAGTAGAAAGAAATAATGCAGTAAGTTAGAGAGAGGAGATAAAAACCCTAGCCGCAAGAGAGAGAAAGAACCTAATCTGAAATGTTGATGTTTTTAGAGACTTGCTGTCGCTGTTTAGTGTTTGTATTTACTGTTTAGTGTAGTCTAGGGAATATAAATAAATAATATATATTATTTATAGTTTAGTGGGGAGATTTACGGCTATGCCATTTTTGAGATAAGAAAGAGGGGATTGCCACCACTGAGCGGTGCCTAGTGACAGTGAGGTTTCTTCTTTTTGGGTTTATGAGGTTCTGGACTTGTAAGGATCATCAGGCCTGTTAATTAGCCCAGCATGGATGGATGACGTATCTCTCTGAACAGGTGTTTTTATACAGCCAATTTAGCATCTTTGAATTTGAAACCGTTGTAATTATTAATATTTATTCAATAGAAAAAAAAAACTTAAATAAAAAAACAGATAAAATCATATTTATATCTTATCCAAGATAAAAATATATATTTTTATCTATCCAGATTCTTTTTATTTAATCCCCTCTCTTATGTTTTTTTTCTTTCTTATCACCCTGTTTATTTATCTCTTATTAAATAAATATTAATAGTTACTAACATTTATAAATCACATTTACAAAGCTAGGAGATTGCAGGTATAATTCTTAATTAGATAGTGTTTGATATTATAATAGTGATTATTTTTTTAAAAAAATTTATTTGAAAATGCATAAAAGTAATATATTATTTTATTTTTTAAAATTTATTTTTGATATCAACGTATCAAAACAATTTAGAAACACCAAAAAAAATTAATTTCAAATTAAAAAAAATTAAAATTAGCTTCTCTGACATTTTATTATTTATAATTTTATGTCACTGTTTATATCAAAGTTTTTCCTCATTGGTCTCTGAAATTTTTCCTTCCTTACAGTTTGGTCATTGTATTTAATTTCTTCTCAAGTGCACTGTTTCATATTTTGCTCTCGTGGTTTTATGTCTTAGTAATAAATTAAAAAAAAAAAAACTAAAAGGGATAAAGGAAACTTGTTACCCTCCTCACATAACATAACATTGTGGGTTTAAATTGTATTTTCTCTCTCT
>Ga0325405_1001663_pt1 | contig 22702 bp, 15 predicted proteins | sample PopdelMetagenome_21_FD_205663 | JGI IMG/M metagenome (GOLD analysis project Ga0325405, IMG submission 205663) | Populus deltoides microbial communities from Bellville, Georgia, United States - Xylem-Control-R2 | ecosystem: Host-associated > Plants > Phyllosphere > Stem > Wood/Secondary xylem...
CTTATAATAAAAGTGAATAATATATTTTCTTGCCAAAAATAAATTTTTAATATTTTTGAAATGTAGACTAAAATTCTTTGAAATTTTACAAGCTAAAATTCATGCAATACTTTTTATATTTTTAAACATTCAAACATATTTTTTTAGATGTTTTCTTAATTTTAAGACATGTTCCAATATTATTTTTAGGATTTTTGGCCATGATGCAATTTGCAAAAAAACAAAGATTTAATAAAAATATTTTGTGATATTTTTTTAATTTTTTATGATATATATTCTAACACATGCCAAAAATTAAAATCCATGCATCACACACATTTTTTTTACTATTTTACTCACACATCCTTCAATCACATTTGCAAGTTACATCACAATGAACACATCAACACATGAAGACTAATAAAATCAATCCAAGCTCTAAAATCCACCTTCAAGAACAGATGAATCTACCAAAATCAACCAAAGTATCACCAAAACAGTGACGGCGTGTATACCACGCCCCACCATCACTGACGACATGTGGTTGCGCCGTCTCCGTTGAACTAGGAAACAAGGTGGAAACAAGGTGGATTAGGTAGATCCTTTCATCCAATTTGCATTTTATACTTACCATGAGAGTCAATGTTACCTGCAAAATCAGAAAAGAAATCCACAAACAGTTTCGGTTCAATCTTCTTTTCTTTGCTGACTGGCCTCCCTCTTTCTACAAAAACTTTGCACAAGTTGTAAGCATAGGCTGCTTAAATAGTCTAGTCTTTGGTTTGATGGAAAAAAGGTGTTTGAACAATTCTCTTACCCGTCGTGGAATTTCGGTATAGTTCTGCACAAACCAGTGCTTAAATTTATACAGAAACTGACGAGGTTTTTCTTATAGCTTACTCCAATAATGCACTCGCAAATACAGAACATGGGTGAGAGACGAATCCCAAGTTGATGTCCTCAATAGGATCTTGAACTTCACCATCATCCTTTTTCCAGGGGCCCCTAAAAGTAACTCTTGTAAGGTCTGTGGTAGAGAATCCTCTTCATGTTTGTATATATGAATTCGATCGAGCCAATATTACTCCAAGAAGTGAAAACTGTAGTTGTGGTGATAGCTAAAATATGGTGTAAAGAGGATGGGATGCACATATTGATATGTATCTAATCACATCTCGGTAATGCATCGTAACCTGCTAGGTTTTGCCCTTGCCATAAAAAAAATATTGGTTGAGTTTTCTTGGTGCCAACAATTATAAAGAGATGCATTCTTTAAAATAATAACTCTATTCTTGTCCTACAAAATAGAAAAAAAATAATTGAAATAGAGAGCCTTAAATAAGGAAATTATTTATTAGAAAATTAACTCTTATTCCATCTTATACAGTAAAACAAGTAGCCACATGCTAGAACAACTCAATTTCATCTGAGAATCTTTTGTTTTATGGAAAATAAATTTTTAGAAATTATTTTTAAAACTTTTATAGGCTTGTTTATCGTTAGAAAAGTTAGTTAATAAAAAATACTTTTCAAACAAAAAAAATTAGCTTGGTTTTCAGAACAGTATTTTCCTTTTATTTTGGATAGAAAATACTTTTTAAAAGTTATAAAAAAATTCAAAAATATCTTGTTATTTGTTGATTATATCAAATTCGATCCTCGATCTTTTGATTGCTATATCTTTTGTTTTGTTTCTTTTTTATTATTATTATTTCAATTTTGTCCCTTAGAATTTGATTTTTATATCAACTTTAGTTCTCATTCTTTTGATTATTATTTGTTCTTCTCTTATCTTTTTCTTAATTGAAATTTTTTATCTGTCAGATTTGGTCCCTATTTTTTTATTGATATTTATTTTATTTAAAATAATTTATGAAATTGAAATTCTTTTTCAATTTCATCCTCTTTCAACTTTTGTATCTATTAGATTTGGTATTTATTTTTTTATTACTATTTATTTTATTTGAAAAAATTATGAAATTAGATTTTTTTTTTAATTTCATCCTTCAACTTTTTTTTATTTATCAGATATGGTTCTCATTCTTTAATAAACTTGAAAAAATTAAAATAATAATAAGTTATTTTTCAGTTTATTTTTCATGATATAATCAAATACTGAAAAATATTTTTCAACTGATTTCTTATGACACTAACAAACATCAAAAATAATTTATTTTTTTAGAATTTACTTTTCATAAAATCAATGATTAAAATGAATCACTTTCTAGAAACAAACGGACGTTCATGTTAAACATGAAAAACTCCCAACCAATATTCACTCTATTATTCAGTCCATAAAGTCCATTAAACAATTCCCAAAATTTCAATCAGTCCCATGATCTCTAGCTATTGTTCTGTGTGAAATGTCGGCCTCAAGACATGTTACAATTGTGTTATAAATCCATTTATTAAGAAACTCATTAGGACAATAATATATACTACTTTTTGTTTATTTTGTATGTCAAAACAAATGTTGAACCATTGGATGCATCGCAGTATCAGAAAGATGCCTGCAGAAGACATCGTTCATAAAATCTTTTTTTTTTTTTAAGAATTCATTTTAGAAGGCAAAAGAATCGAACAGGTCATATATAGGACATGAAAAATCAAACAGGAGTCAGAACTTAATACATTTCGAAGTAATTGTGAGATGGTGTTCTTGTCCACCGAATGAAGTTGGTGTCCGCATCAAAACAGGATCTCTCCATCTTTTAGGTGTCATTCTTCATTATATATACACCGCCTGATGCCAATTCATGTCAGGGGAAGAGAGGATGGAGATTGCAGTAGATGAAAAGCAAGCAACCCAAAAGGTTGCAAGCAAAAAGGGTGGCCTTAGGACCATGCCTTTTATTATAGGTAAACTAGTTTTTTTTTTCTTTTCACAAGTCCTCTAGAATTTATTTTAAACGCAAAAGATGTTAATTTGATCGAGCACATGTTCTGATTGTGTGATTATAATGATCTTCGCAACATTATTCACAACATTATGTAATTGATTTTAGAGAACACAGGATCATCTGATGAATTTTGTGGAATTCTTATTGAATATGCAGCAAATGAGACATTTGAGAAGGTTGCAGGGGTGGGGCTTCAAGCAAACATGATCTTGTACTTACGAAATGAATACAACTTGAGTAATGCTTCCGGGGCCTACATACTGTCTCTGTGGGGAGCAATATCATATTTTATGCCCATCCTAGGGGCTTTCATTTCTGATTCTTACTTAGGTCGGTTTAGTGTGATTGCGTATGGAACAGTCATCAGCCTTCTTGTAAGCAAGTTTTATATATTTTTATTTTTACCTTATTTATTTATTGCTATGATCAATCTGAAAATTGTTGACTGTGGCTTACAGTATCAATAACAGTCATTGCTGTGTTGTTGATCTATAATAAGCGCGTTCCCATGTGACTATGTCACTATTTCTTCTTTCAGGGAATGATTGTGTTATGGTTAACAGCCCTTATTCCACATGCAAGGCCTCCCCATTGTGCCCAAACTGATGATGATTTGAAAGATTGTGTATCGCCAAAGCTAGGACAGTTTTTGCTTCTATTTTCATCGTTTGCTCTATTGGCCATTGGGGCTGGTGGCATTAGACCATGTTCCTTGGCCTTTGGAGCAAACCAGATTGATAATCCCACCAACCCAAAAAACCAGCGTACATTGCAGACCTTCTTCAATTGGTATTATGCTTCTGTTGGAATCTCAATCATGATTTCAGTGCTAGTCATAGTAGCAATTCAAGATGCAGCAGGTTGGGTTGTGGGCTTTGGAGTTGCGGTGGGGTTCATGCTCTTGTCAACTATCTTCTTCTTTTTGGGCTCTTCACTATACGTTAAAGTCAAAGCAAACAAGAGCTTGGTAGCTGGCTTCGCCCAAGTAACAGCTGCAGCTTGGAAGAAGAAGAACCTTGCTTTGCCACCAATGGAGTATGCTGCATGGTACCATCACAAGGGCTCAAAGCTTGTCGCACCAACAGAAAAACTTCGGTACAATCGTATATTATCATATATGTTTTATGCGTACTCGTAGTGCTATAAGTTATTTGGTCATCATTCATTAATTTGAATTTATGATAGTGATCATGATGCTGTATATGGGTGCCCTATGCTTTAGAGTGTCGAGAAGTCATATGTATCTCTGTCCCTTCACAGGTTTTTGAACAAAGCATGCGTCATTGGAAATCCTGAGAAAGATTTGGACTGTGATGGATTGGCTGTAGATCCATGGAGACTCTGCACGGTTAAACAAGTAGAAGAGCTAAAATCACTGATCAAAGTCCTCCCCATTTGCTCCACTGGCATCATGATCGCAGTGACTCTAAACCAACACGCATTCCCTGTACTCCAAGCCACCACCATGGACAGGCACTTCATAGGGAACCAAAAACTCCCAGCAGGCTCTTATGGTGTGTTTACAATCCTTGCTTTGACAATATGGGTTGCCGTCTATGATCGACTTTTTGTCCCATTGTTAGCCAAGTTCACCAATAGACCTCAAGGACTAAGCAATAAGCAACGTATGGGTATTGGCATAGTGATCTCATGCATAGCCACTGCAACGGCAGGAGCAGTGGAGAACAAGCGACGAGCTACTGCATTAAGACAAGGGTTGGCAGATCATCCGAGGGATGTCGTTGACATGTCTGCAAATTGGCTAATTCCACAGTATTGCCTTGTAGGTTTAGGAGAGGCTTTCAGTGCAGTTGGGCAGATAGATTTCTTTTACTCTCAGTTTCCGAAGACCATGACAAGCATTGCAGTTGCTCTTTTCTCACTCGGTATGGCAGTAGGGAACTTAGTGGCCAGTCTAATCATAGGAATTGTGGATGATGTGACCGGAAGAGGAGGGAAAGTCAGTTGGGTATCAGATAATCTGAACAAAGGTCACTATGATTATTATTACTGGCTTCTTTCCCTCCTGAGTCTTGTGAATTTCTTCTACTATTTGCTATGTAGTTGGGCTTTTGGGAGCGAGGATAGGGAGGAATATGATGATGGAGAAGCCATGGAAGAGGTAGAAATGCACCCATCTGTGGGATCTCCAATCAGACATATTGGTGTTTGATGTTTATTCATTATTGGATTACCCTTGATGTTAATGTCCTTCATGTCACAATGAATGGTGAACTGTCATTGATTTGTGAAAATGAGTAATACCTTCTCTTTTTTCAATTTTGAATGTCCGAATCAGTTTATGCACACTTTAACTATTTTTCTTAGATCTTGAAGTTAACGATCATGTAAGCTTTCAATAGTCTTAAAGTTTATAGTACTCAAACTGGTAATTTTTAAAAAATAAATTTAAGATCCGATTAATTGAGCTACATTCTTCGGAATTAAAAACAAGAATAATATCTTGATTGTACAGACTATGAATGGGTTTTATCATGGTTTGTTTCACAAAAAGGAAGCAATTGAAGAAGCAAAACCAGAGCAGAAATTCATTCTACGTACTGTCTTTTTTTAGAAAAATCGACACTATCGAACAAATATATACTGTATTATTTTGAGAGAAATCAACCTTGTCCCCAAATATTTGTCCAAAAATGAAAATAGAGTCGATGTTTTCTACTGTTAATGGTAACACGAACAAGCCAAATGAAAATGACTTCATAGCATGACAAAGCTTCCCGTTATGCATGCATTTCTATGATTATAAATTGTTCCAAAAATAGCACTTTCAAATAAATCTTAGAAGGAAATAACAAAGAAGTAGAAATAAACATTATATTATTATTTAAAAAACTAAAACAACATTATTTTTAACCGTTTAAAAAACATTATCCATACATTCACGTGCAGATGTGATATCATAGACAGAGAGGCTAACACTTTGTCAGATAGAGTAGCATTGATCCAACTTAGTACACACTGATCTTTCTTATTCCAGAGAATATAATCTGGATTAAGAGAATGTGAGGAATCCTCTGGATTATCATCAATGAACTTTGATGGACACGGTTCAGAACCATCCACGAAGCCTATCAATTCATGACTTTCTAATATTGGCACAATCTGAGATGAGTAGTTTGAATCACTCAAGTTTGATTGATACACGGTGCCCAATGTTAGGTGGAGCAAAGTTCACATGGGAGGTAGCAGCAGAAGAGATTAAAGCCATTGCAAATAGTAGTGAAAGATCTCTAGGCGTATGCCAATAGCTCTTATACCATGAAAACTAAAAAGAATTTTATAAGAATGAAGAATTTGCAATAGAGTTCAAAAACATTCAAAAAAATACAGTAGTTATTGTTTATCTGCAGAATTCAAGTGTTGAGGAGACGAGGAAGAATTTGAATTTGGCTGAAATTCCTGAGCCTTACATTCAATAAAACTAGCTTCCTCAAGACTTTAATCAATAATACTTGAGCAATCCAATTTGATGGGTATGCACAATGAGCCAGAATCACAGATATTATCATATGAAAACTTGCGCCAAGTGTACGGCAGCTGTTTCCAATGTATGAAGTCACTGTTAAAATACCATGATATGTTCCACAATCCTTTAATCTCATTTTGATGCAAAAATGTCTTCTAAATCTTTGTAAAACCGATTCGGTTTGGACTTGAAATCTGAAGAGGTCTTTTGAGATGAGCTCCCACTCCATTTGTTTGTCCAAAATCCACTCCATTTAGTTCGACTGGTTGAAGGATCATTCTGTGATCCACTTCTTTCTTTGCTGAAGCTTGCCCTTGCTAATTCTCTTAGTTGTTTCTGCCATGGTTTATCTGGCGTGCCAGAGCCCTTGCTCCCTGAGATTTTGTTTCTGTCAACAGAAGAACCAGTCTCTCCCCCAGTTTCTCTATCACCATGCTGTCTAGCTGGTAGTTTGCTTTCCAGGTTTTGGCTCAATCTTCTCGGAATGAAAAACAAGAGAAATCCAATTGATGCAGTTTTCAGACCTGTTAAGAAATACTGCTCAGAGGGATCCAGCCACTTTATCTGTCTATACAATGCGTACCATTCATTGACCATTTGTGCCAAGAATCCAATTAAGAAAAGTAAAATCATGAAGATTCCTACTCTGGTTTCTTCTCTAGTCGATAATTTCTTCTCCAAGAGAATGAAACAAGTAGCAAAAATACTAACTTGGCTGGTAATAGAGATTATCTCAACCAGTTGGACCTTTTTCTTAATAAAAGGCTTCTTAAGGACAAGGAAGAAGAGCTGAAAGAAAGTGATGGACAATAAGACAACTGTTGGAGTTTTAGAGGACCAGTTATCCAGGTAGGCACCAGCCAGAATGCCCAAAGAAACTCTCTTGACTGACTCAAGCAGTGTGTAGTATATTCTAAGAATTCCAAACAGCTTCTGTATAAATGGTGCTTCTGCATCTTCTGTTTCATCATCAGAGGCAATGATATGATCCCCTTGCTCGCGGGGAACCCCAGCAATTTGTGAGAGCATGTATTTAGGGGGGCCTCTTAGATCTTCAAATAAAGGACCTAACCTGATTAGATATACAGAGTTTGATTTATTCTTCCATGTCCACTGGCCTCTCTTACCAGGACCTAAAGTTACTCGGGCAATATCTCGATACCAGTGAAATATCTGACCTCCTTGATGGATTTCCTTGTACTGAAGTAGCTTTCCAAAAGTGATTCCAATAGAAAGAATCAGGAGCAAGGCCAGCAGTAAGAATCCCACCACACCCAGCAGCAAAATGCCAACTATAATCCCTGATGCTGTCCCTCCTTGAACCATAAAATAAAAATCAATTAACTGTAACAGGTTGTATACGTTTGGGGAAACAGGTATGTACAGAGTGTAATACAGTTGGATGCTGTGATAGATACAAATATCAATCAATATGATGGATCAACACCATTTCCAACAATGAATGGAAGTTTAGTGCGTAGATCTTCAACCTTGTATGCAACTAGTGTATAGCAGTACATACAATGGTAGTGATGTATAGTCTAAAGAATAGTCTATAAGAGAAAGATACTACAAGAAAAAATCGGAGACGGAGCTTAGAAGATGGCATCAAAGGGTTTCGGTATCGACATTTGTGAAGAAAACCACTCTGACCTATTGAAATAAATTTCTGGGATTCCAAACATTCGTTTAGACTAGTATCATCAATAGATCAAAGATATTCCATTATGGGTTTCCACACTGAAGTATTAAGCAATAGTTTAACAAGAGGGGCCTATAATCATATAGGGATTGGAAAAGGCATCACATGTTACAACAATGATAAACTATTTCTCATGCAGCACCTCAAACAAATGAAAGTAAAATATGGTTTTATATTTTCCACCCAAAAAAGGGACGGTCACATAAGTACATGAAAAGGATATAAATGATTTATTTGGAAATATAACAAGAGTGGAAACGACTAATTTTTTTCTGGAAGCTTATATTTGCTTCCGGTGGAATGCATAGACGAGGTGATATATAAATGGAAGAAAAATGAAAATGAAGGTTACCTCTAACTAGAGAAGCTGAGGCCTTGCAAATACAAGGTAAAGCAAGAACAGTGAGAAATATCTCAAATCTTGGGAAGGTCAGTGCTCCATAGTCCCTCTGCTTATCAGTAATTCTTTTCCTTAATTTTATAATAAATAAGAGTATGACATGGAGCAGTACCAAACTGACACTAATTACAGCTAACCAGAACATGCTTCTATCAAAATCCCTCCATCTGCAAGAGATAAAAGAGTAAAATATTATCTTGCAGCACTTGAAAGAAGGTCCAAGCAGGAACTTCTCATGATAAAAAGAAAGTCAAAAATATCATAAAAAATAAAAGGAAAAATAAAGCAATTGGAATTCACATTAACTGTTTTGATCATGACCATCGTTTTGCAATAAAGCAAGATAGTTAACCAAAACTTTTAGCAGCACCTATGCAAAATAATCAAATAAATGAGCATTTTATGTGGGATGTTCTTGGTAATTTTCCTTTTTGATAAACACGCACATTTATAATGGCTGTTTGTATATCAGTGAACTTTCGTCATGTCTCTAGCATGAGAACAGTGGATAGCATATTGAAAAAATAACAAAAAACATTACAAAATCCCACCCATTCGAATGTTGTGGATCCATAATATGTTCTGCTTCTGGTTTAAAATCTTGACTCTGCATACAAATAATGGAACCTGTCATATATAATAACAGCTATTTGAAACTGAAAACAAGTATCTGGAAAATGGTTCCTGACCTCAAAAAATGATATGTACTCCATTGGAGCAAGGGGTAATCCATACAACAGAGAAGACTTATTCCCACTCTTCCCTTCCAGTTGCATGTTCTGGGATATATCATGAGTTTTTGAGATGTAGGAATTTACACCGGAAGATGAAATTGATTTCACCATGATTGGTTGAGTACCCCCAGTTTCCCATGGGAGAATGAAGTAGGGAATGCTCCATTGTAAACCTTTTGCAAACTCATAATATTCGACTGGCAGCGTAACAGCCAACCATCTTGACAGCGCAAAAACCTGAATATGGCACGCACTTCTCTGTATATATAAAACAAATTCTCTTAATTTTCATGATGATGGAAATGGACAGCTCACAAGCTTCTATTATTCCATTCACAACAGATATAAAATTCAATAAAGGATGGACGTTTACACTTTATAAATTTCATTCCACTAATTTCAACACCAATTTATCTCTAGCAAATTACAATTAATAACTATAATATCATGAATATAAAAGACAATTGTGAAAATATTGAAACAATGTCCATAGTATCTGAAAATACTTTGAGTTGAGGTGCAGAATTGTTGTCTTTTAGAAATCTTTCTGATTTATAAAGTCATCAGGAAGTGCAGAATATAAATTTTAAATTTGGAGGGAAACCTTTCCAGCCCAAATGTAAAAGACCATTAGAAATTGTAAAATGCCATGAAAAACCATGTGAATACCATAGGAGATAACTTTTAGGTTAGTATCATACAAAAAGATTCCTTGTAGGTTCAGCTGTCAGTAAAGGAGACGGTCTTGAAAATGCCCCAGCAGAGAGAAGGCTAGCAGTTGACAGAGTGAGTAGCCCAGCGGCAAGAGAAGTAGCAAGGAAGCAAGCAGTTGCAAAAGCAGAGATTACGGATGATATCATTGGCACAGAATCTGAAAATATATTTCAGAGTATATATAAGCAAACACCCAAAAAGATTCAAGGAAATCACCTGCAAGACATATACAATGCATACAATAGGAAACGGAGAGTATATAAAGAAAAATGAATTTCTTACGTCGTCTCACTTGTAAAATATTAGATGCTAGATTTTTATTTCCGGCAACATCCCCAGTTACATTTTGAGGAACACTGACAGAAACAACATCATCATCTGCTTTTACCTCTGCAATGTATTTGCTGCTACTTATTTCATGAAAGCTGGATTGCATTAAAACAAAAGAGTAAACTGTTTCACAAAACTATTAGACATATTCATTTTGTAGAACTATTTTATTGTGTTTGTGGTGTGAGAGAGAGTGAGAGCGTGTGCACATGCCCTCATTTTGTGTAGGTTCGTAATTGTAACACACGAGTTGGTAAGAGTTAGCTTACCCTTGCAAATGACCCCCTCCGATAGATAGAAAAGAGGAGTTGAAGCCAAGTACCGGCTTCATGAACTTAATTGATATTGGAATGCTATGTTTCCCTGTCCTTGTATTAGACAATGTACTCAGTCTCACAACAGGTCTTTGAGAATCTGAAACTTGCATTAATACTCATATCAGAAGATTATAATGATATCTTAAATATCTCATGTAAACATGTTTAGCTCAATTAATGGTAAAGGGACAAAAAAAATTATAATCAATCTGAAAGTTTTCAATTTCAACAGGAAAGGGAGAGAATATGAAACCTAAATTTTTTAACATATTTTTTATCCTTTTTCATAACCTCTTATAACTATGGTAGATTGTACCGTAAAGAAAAGTAGATGGGGCAATTGGAGAAACTGAGGTCCCTGGCCTGCTTATAATAGAATTTGAAAGAAGGCTGATTGTAATGATTGCAATGCTGGATAAATTTGCAACCTGAAAGAAGACAGCACAAATGCAGTAAGCATCAAAACATACGAGCAAAAAACGGTGCAAAGACAGAGATATGAGCATCGAGACAAACAAATTAACCGCGGACACAAATTGACCTGAAAGCCAAATTTTCGGTTCATAAGGTTTTCTCCACTTATAGGAAGAAGCACTCCCTCACTTGTGTTGAGAGAATTTAGAATTTCGGCAGATGAATTCAAAATAGGTTCTGAGAAGTACAAGTAAAACTTCAAGTTCTCATAATTATTGGTTGCCTTGACTGTTCTGATTTCATTATTAAGTTGAAGTAGCTTCTCTGGAATGTGGATCCTCAGGTCAACAAACACCCTTCTTCTATCTGTAGAATAAACCAATTGAACAGAGCAAGATGAGAAAACTTTCATGGAAACAGAAATGGATGAAACAAAAGGCTGGAAAAGGATCCTTGACTGAAGTCTTCCAGTATGTTCAATTCTTAAGTGAGAAATACAGAAACAAACTGCTTCTATATAGCTATAAATAAAATTTTATAACGCAAGAATCCAATATAAAAGGGATGCAAAATTTTAACAGTTCAACTTTTGTTAGTTACATGCATAAAAATATAAATTTGGTTTAAACCTTCTTGTTGAGCTCGAAGCAGAAAACAGTTTTGACAAAAAAATGCTGCACATAATGGTTCCAAAAAAGAATTTGAGGAATGAACAACAAAACTCACCAAGATGCACAAAGAAACTTGAATTGGCAGCTCTTGTAAATCTGTTTCCAGCAGCGTCAGTACAGAAGTTCTTATCCATTACCAGTACCACACGTCCATAAAAAACATTAGGATATAAACCCACCAGAAGAGTATATTTCAGATTTGGTTCCAGAACAGTGAGAGAGGATGGTATTACTTGGCCAGCACCATAGACTATCAGCTGTAAATAGATGCATAGAAATCCATAAGAACTAGTTTCATCAATACTTCACTTGAACAAAGAGTATGCAGCATCTCAACTCTTCTTTATAGACCTAGGAATACTATTAACTGTATATTGATCCATCCAACAATAACCTTGCCTCAATCCCAAACAAGTTGGGATCGCTATATGGATCCCTTTGTGCCATTCCATGCAATCATAGATCAAATCCTCCTCAATATCAAGAGCCTTCAATTTTGCTCTATGAGAACCAAGATACTCATGTTAAGTCTGAAGATCGTAAGAAACTTCACTATAAAATAGATCAGCAGATGAGCACACAACATTTTCAACAATGCTTAGCTGGCAATCAATATTATTTAGGATTTCTTGAATCTATATTTAAGACACTCATGTGAATCAAACAAAACTATATTTAAGCAGTGGGAAAGATAAAAGGTAGTTTTCTATCCTGATACCACAATTATAACTATGAATAGCTAATGTATACCAATAACATTGAGTGAGCACACAGAAAAAAGGGAGGTTAATATAATTTCATTGAACAACTACTCACATTGCACGCATTCACAGATGAACATCCAAAACCTCCTCCTCCAGTACAGGGTTCAGTGAAAGAAATATTTACAGAGACATTAAGAGCATTTGTAAATGATTTTGATGCAGTTATATACGCTGTTGGGGGCATGGTATCTGCAAAAAGGATAACTGATATTAGCAAGAAATTCAAAGTCTCTACAACTTCCATGTTCCTAAATATACAACTGTGAATTTACAAAGACTTGCATACTCAATATCAGGCTTTGTAACTTCATAAACCTAGCTTTCTTCATTGACAGCATTTGTTTATAAGCAAGAGCTAATTCAGTATTCTTGTTTTGTAAATTTGAAGTGTGATTAAGCTTTCCCAGGTCAAATATCAGCCAAAAATTTGTACATTTGTGAAGAAAATAAACGAATTTCACAATATTTACTCAAAAAGAATGAAGGAAGGTTTCTTAACCAACAGTCCAGTTATAGGTAGCACAGCCAACTCCTTGAGACCCATTGATGCGGACCTCAAATGTATGGTTTCCATCCTGCAAACCCTGGTATGAAACCTTAGTAGCTCCGCAATCAGATTCAGAGCCGCTATCTAGCTGCATGCATGTTATTCAGTTACAATAAGTTACAGCCAAAGAAGAAGAGGGAAAGTTTCAATTGAATGAACCAGCAATGCCATTAAACCAGAAGAAGAAAGAAGGCCGAATTTTCTAACATTTTCTCCAGGTTCTTTTTCCAGGGATGAGTTTTCTTCAAATGGTTGATAAGAAGGTCTTAGTTTTTTTGCATTCACAGGTATGATGCTTACTCAGCACTAGTGAAGACCCAACAACATATCAGAAAATCCCCAGTGCAGATTTATTTACAAACTCACCAAATTGAATACTTGCCTAACCTCAAAATAACATAATGCCTAAGATACTAATTCAATTGTGTAAAGGAAAGAGAGAATAAAGCAGCACCAAAAAACTATTAATCAAGAAGATGAAGAAAAAGAAGTATCATCCAAAATAAAGTACGCAAAAGCAGCAACAAATGTAAGTTCAGAAATGAACTAACCTTGCAACTGAAGCTACAGTTTGTGCAGGAGTTCACATCCCCACCCCCTAAAACTTGAAACTCAAATGTGGCTATGTTCAAGTGTGAGAATGCATGAGGTGCCTTCAAGAACTTCACAAATACCTCGGCATCTTCACAGAGAGCTCTAAAGCACAGAAATAAAAGTGCCCAACAAAGCAAAACCAGCCATGAAAGTTTGGGCCGATCCATTTCGGTAACGAGTCTAAATTGATGACTGTAGCATGTAGAGGCTGAAATCTACAAGACAATGAGAGACATTTGTGTCTAGAGACACAGTCTGAAGTTAAGGATCAGAGACGGGCATTGTATGGAAATAGGACTGAAAAAATGTGGTAAAAAAGGACAGAGAAGGGTTAGAAGAAATAATGGAAGTAAGAGAATGGATTAGAATAAGGTTTTATTGGATGATGAAGGTTGTGTTTAAGGAAATTGCACATGAGACTGACACGGTTGGACAATGCTGTTTCAGCAAAGATAAGAGTCAGTGAGATAGATAGAGAGGGAGGGAAGGAGGGAGGGATTCCTCAGGAAGCAATTTATATTTGAAAGAAGACAGGCAAAGCAATAACAAAGAAGCATCATTTCTGATTTTGCCATAAAATCTTGTCAGTGACTGAAAATGTTCAAGACTAGCCAGTAGCTTTCTGTCGAAATCTGGAGAAAAAGTATTTCCAAAACTAGTACAGTTACAAGGCTCAGTTTATAATCAAATCAAATTAAAATCAATGCTTAATTCCCCATAAATTTATTATTAAATAATAAAATTCAATTTAATAAAAATATAATAAAATAATTTAAGTCTATTTGGATTAATTTACAAAATTTATGCCCCGGATAATAAAATTAGAATAATAAAATAGAAAATAAATTTTAATTTATAATCAACCAAATATTAAAGATGTTGAATAATAAAACTAGAAAAAAAATCAATTAAGTAAATAAATAAAAAAAAAGGTTGAGTCAACTAGGTTAACCCACCAAACTTGTAACATGAGTTATGGGACTGAAATAACCATAAAAAATATAAGCACATCACAATAAATTATGAAGACTAATATTCAATAAATCAAATGTTGAATGATGAAATTAGAGAAAAAAAAACATAGGTTTTTTTAAAAACAAAAAAAACACTATTTGACTGGAACGGAACAACTGAAACAGAATCGAAATATTCCGGGCGGAATTTGGATGGAATTTTCGAAACATGCCAAGATTCTGAGCGAGATGAAATATGTTTTGATTTGTTCTGTTTTTTGAACTAAAATGAGACGTATCGGCCATTTCAGGTAAAACGAAACAGAAATGACAACCTTGTGTAATACATGCAGAATCTATTAAGACACGTATGTATTACATGCACATATACTAGTCGCGGATATAACGTGTTGTGCAACCACCTACTGCTTGATTTCAAAATTCATAGCCCTTTTCCCCTCTTCATTTTCCCCTTCCCTTAATTCCTTATTTTCCTTCCTTCTTCCTCCTCTCAGGGTCACTCGAAGCTCAGCCCTAGATCTCTCTCTCCATTATGAAAAAACCCTATATATATCTTCATTGCAATAGACCTCATCTTTTTATCTCTCTCTCTCTTCATTGTCAATTAAGACATATATGTACTACATGCACATATACGAGTCACACATGTAGTACATACGCAAGTGCTCGTTTTAAAATGCATAACCTTTTCTTTTTTTTCTTTTCCCCTCCCCTTATTTCTTTCTTCATTTTCCTTCTCTCTCCTTATAGCGTCCCTCGAAGCTTAGCCCATTAATCTCTCACTCCATCATGAAAAAACCCTCTCTCTCCTTTTATTGCAACAAACCTTATCTTTCTCTCTTTTTATTGTTGATTTTCTCTTTATCTCTCTACCTATGACAATCTTTCTAACTCATAATTGCTACTGCTACCACCCACAAAAGCTCTGTTAAACCAATTTAAGGTATAATTCAACTTTCCCCTCTATTAATTTGATATTTTGTTAGGCTAATTTATGGATTTTTTAGGATTAAAGGTTTTAGGGGTTTTGTTGACTTTGCTTATATTAACTATAATTTAGCTTAATTAGATATAAAAGTAGTCAATTTGTTTAAATTGCATTATTTAGTGAGAAAAATCAATGAATTATGTTGTGTTGATTATGTTAGGGCTTTAGGGTTTTTGTTAATTTAGGGCTTTTCTAATTTATCACTAGCATTGTAATTCAATTAATTTGCTATATTGATAAATTAACATTGTTTTGTTGTGTTTTTCGCATAATATATCTTCTATAGTAGGAGTATTATGTAATTATGGTGGTATCATCATCGATATCGATAATGATATCACTTACCATGGAGAAAATATTGAGTTCTGTAGTTTAAGATTAGACAGTTCATTTATTGAACTTAAAGTTTTAGTATGTTAAGGGATTGGTTGGAATTTGTCTAAAATTAACGTCGACGTTACTTGGATGATGCTAGGTGGAGGCCATCTGAATTGTTATGTCATTGTGCCTATTATTAGTGATATAAGTTTTAATGCAATGATTGGGTTGGTTATCATAAATGATTTGTAAATGTTAAAGTTCACTTGAATAGTAGATCTAAACAAGAAAACTCATTTAGTTTGGAGTTCACTAAAGTCCTAAGTTACAATCAAATGATCACACAAGCATCACGAGTAACAGGTCCTTCTAGGATAGATAATGATGAAATGAACCTAACATCAGCTTAAGAAATTATACATATAGAAGCTCAGTTATGTATGGTATCTGTTTTATATTATTATAATGAATCTGAACGAAGTGATGAGAAAGATAATTATTATGTCGATGATGCTGTTAAGGAAGATAAGGAAAATGAGCAATATGAGCCAATAAAACAAACAATAAGACCTCTTATTCTTGAATTTGAGGATGTTAATGGGTCTGCTCATATAAAAAGTTTTGATTGGGTTTTATGTCATAGGAATTCATGCTTAACTATTGAGTTGGAGGTTAGATAAATATTCCAAACTAAGGCTAATTTAATTAATGCAGTTAAGCAATGACATGTAAAGAATACACTATAATACAAGGTGCAATGCTCAACCATAATTTATGTTCAGTTATAGTGTACGCATAAACTAGCATGTCAATGGTATTTGTGTAGGAGATATCATGAGAATTCCAATTCATTTACGATTTCAAAATTGAAAAAGCCACTCACATGTCACAATCAAATGGTTATGCAAGCTCACCGTCATACATGAAATGTTCAAGGATATCTAGGCTCGATGAGAAAGTTAACTTTATTTCTTATATTACATAGTCACATGATAATTTTTTAAATCCTTTTAATAATTATGTTTAAATTTGATTAACATAAATTTTAGGGTGGATTGGTTAAACCTCATCATCATGTACTCATATATCTAGATGAGCATGTTCGTTCATATGTAATTAAGGCTAGATTTTTCAAGATTAGTCACCTAAAAAACATAAATATCGATCACAGTTTGATTGCAGCTAAAAAGCATAAATATTGATCATAATTTGATTACAATATTAGCAATGCAGTAGAGGCATGAAACCCACATGTTCTACGTTCCTATTGGAGAGACGTCACCAATTATACGAGATGTAGTCATGCTAGTCAGTATTTTGATTGATGGAGCTCATGTCACAGACCCTATAACTTTTAATAAAGATAAAATGTGTCTCCATCTATTGGGACATGTGTCTTTTATTGAGGGATATAAGAGATTATATTAGGTTGATGTGGTTAAAGAAGAATTTTGAAACCCCCTAGAGGGCTCGATGTAAATTGTGTTGCATTATTATGCTAAAGCATACATAATGCGTATGTTTAGGGGCATGATCTTCACCGGTTTGATAGTCAATGCAGTGTCCTGTTACTTTTTATCATTGCTTGAAAACTTTGTTGTCATTCATAACTATAGTCAAAGCTCGACGATACTTGATTATTTGTACCATCAACCATGTCACGCATACATATAGAAAAAATAGTAGATATTTATTATTCCTATATGTATAATTTGATATTATATTTTATATAATATTTTTATTTTAAATATTTACTAATATTTTAAATTATGAATATGGAGTTATGGTTTTGGAAGCATCTTAACATCGGTCACATTTATGTTTGGAGAAACAAGATGCTGAACATAGTTATGGGAAAAAGACTCTTAATTGGAGCTTGGTAATAATAATTTTTAACACATTACAAATATAAATTTTCAATTAAAAAATTGTTTAAATTAACTACTTGTCATGTTAGATAGGTTTGGGAGAGGTTTAGGTATTTTACCCAAAAGTTTACACATGTTCACGAGTTCTATAGGGACAAGTTGGATTCATATAAGCCTCACTAGCTATATGTGAACTCAATTACTATATTTTTTTTAAAATGTGACTTTATTTTTTTGGTGTGAAGGTTCTTTTAATATATTTATTTTATAGTTTCATAAGTGATATGAATATTGTACACTGAGGATTTGATAGAAAATAACTTTTCTATTATGCATAAAAGGGCAATGTTTTATGACCAACAATGGTCCTAATACATTGTTTTACTATTGTTGAGGTGCATTTCTCTAATTGAGTAATGCATTAATACATCAATTTGCATTGCATCAACACATCCTTGATGATGTTGACACACTTGATGACTTGTATGTTGTTAATCATCGAGGTATAATGGACGATGATTGGTCGGTGGTTCATATAGAATATGTCAATCTTTAGCATACAAAGAGAGATCACATATTTACAAAGTGATATCCAACTATTGAGTCATATCTTTATATGTCTTGATATATGAACATAATAAGGTGATTCATTATACCACTATGGAAGTGTGTTACAAAACATTCATATGATACTCTATGTTGGCCGACATGTATTCCGGACAATTATGAGACTCGTGCACCAAGATATAATAGATTGGTATGCATGGATGAGTTTTTTTTTAGCATATAATAAAAATATTATTTATATCTTATAAATGATGATATTTTTTTTGTTATTTATTAGGTGATTTTCTTAATGTGTGAGGGTCGAAGAGTCGTGGTCGCGGTTCATGATACTACTGATGATGTTGTGCATAACACATTCAATACTTGGTTCTTTTTATGTTATTCTTCACTTGTTGAGGTTGGGGAGGCTGAGCGTTTAGACAATGCAATAGAGGAGAATGAAGTTGTTTATCATACACGATGATGATATGCTCGTGATTTCGATGGTACAAGGTCATCGACAAGTTAATTTGTTATATGTAGTTTCATGATGTAATTGAATTGAGATTTTTTATTGTAATGGATTGTTTTGGTGTTGTGATTTAGTTTCTTTAATTATAAAATTACTTGCTATGAAATCGTTATTTGTGTTGAATTAATTACATTGAGTTTGTTGTGTTGAACAACAGCTTGTTGGCTTGAGCTACTTTTTTTTTTAATTGTGCTTTGGTTAACATGAGCTGAAAGGGTTGACAAGTGTCAATGCAGTGTATTTTCATTGGTCGTGCATGTAGTACACGTGTGACTGCTTAATGCATAGGTCGTATATGTACCATATACACAACCATTTGATCACGCATGTATTACATGTGTATCTTAATAGGTTGCACATGTCTTATATGTGTGACTTCCTTGACTATGCTAGATTGGAAAATATTCTTTCATTTGTGCTAGTTTAGAAAATGCTTTTGGCTATTATGCTAGAGTGGAAAAAAACTCATTCGTCTATAAATACGTGTTAAACTATTTTTTGCGCAAAAAATGATGTTAAAGTTGCCACAAACATTTCTTAAAAAAAAAAGAGAGAAAGATGTGACTCGGGTCATATACTCAATTAGGTCAAATAAGATGGCTTTATTTCAATTAGATGAAAAAAAAATAGGAGACGATAATAGATCGATCAAATTTAAAAATAAAAGTAATTAGGATAACCTAAGGAAAAAAAATTCAAAAGGGAACAAACAATGTATCGCAATCAATAGCCCATTAAACACGGAAGAACAAAATGGGGTAAAAAAGATATAAAAATTTGGTCCTAGTCAACTCGAGTTAACATGATAAACTTGTAACCCTGATAATCAAGGTCAAGCCAACTCGGGATATCCTGCCAAACCTGCAGCCCGGATCATGCGATTGAAACAACTCGATAAAAAATAAAAAGAATTATAAAGCCCTTTAAAAAAAACAACATGTTTACTTTTCAAACTCGTGACCCGAGTCATTAAACCCGAATCACCCAATCTAAAAAAGTCAAGTTCAATTCTCAATCAATTAAATATTGAAGAATAAAATTGAAAAAATAATTTAAATTATACAAGAAGATTCAAAAAATAGCAATTAAAAAATTGAGAATCAAAATTGAATAACAAAATAAATTTTATATTTGATTGAATGGTAAAATTAAAAGGAAAAATTAATTTAATAAAAAAATCAAATGAATGAGGATCAAAATTAACGTATGAAACTAAAAACAATGTTTTGATTGAAGTGTGAAATTGAAAAGAACAATAACCTTTACAAAAAAACCAAAAAAAATTAGAAATCAATACATTGAGGACCAAATTGAAAACATGATACCATTAATTTGAATTGAATGATGAAATTGAAAACTAATAAAACTTTTACAAAAGGGTTAGGAAAAAAATTAGAAATCAAAAAAATAAAAATCAAATTAGAGAATATAATATTTGGTAAATTGGGATTAAATGATAAAATTAAAAATAAATAAAACTTCTACAAAGAGGTCGAAACCTAAAATTAAAAATTAAAAGAATAAGAATTGAAGTTGAAAAATCAACAACAAAGAGGTCAAGCTGTAATTTTCAGAGGAGGAGAGAGAAAAAAACGAAAAAAAAAGCTCATTGACGACACGTGCCACACCAACAGGAAGATTACATCGTGGTGCCTATGAAAGGGTATTTTTGAATGGTGGGAGGCACTGCATGCACAGCTCAAAGTGCGCGAGTACTTACCACATCTTGGGGCGTGTTATGCACGCACCAACAGTTTTTTATTTTTATTATTTTCTTGTGTTGTTAAAAGACTCAACTTCTTTTCAACCTGCTACATAATAACAAAAAAAACCTTGACAAAAAAAGGAAAAAACCCCTTGAGACTAATTTTAATTTGTTAGTTTACATTAACATTTTGTCCATTTCACTATGTTTTTTCTCTTTTTATTTTCTATGTCTAGTGAAATATCAAAATGCCCTCATCTGACATAATAACGATGTAAAGACCATTGTAAAAGTACAATAGTGCCTCTTGACTCTAGTTTTAATTTTTTTTATTTCAAATGTGTTTTAGTCTTTACACCAAGCCATTGAAATGAAAAAATACTTATTTATTCATAATTAATTTAATAATGACTGATTAACCTGATAAAAAAACTAAAATACCCCTAATTGTCACTGTTAGATTTTTTTACTAGAAGAAAAACTATGAACAGTGATTTATCTCATAAGCTACAGCTACAGTGAAATGACTGATGAATTAGCTTTTGTTAATATTAAATTTCATACATTAATTATTTTTTAAATCAAATTATCTGCGGTTATAAGCCGAACACTAGGAACGAGTATCATCTTCGTTAATCATTACACCAACCTTTTGTCATAAAGGAGATGGAACGGTGACAAAGAAATCTAGTAAGTGGGATTTATTTGTACATTAACCTTTACTAAGATTTTTTTTTTCAAAAAGACAAAAAGGAAAAAAAAAAGGAATTTTCAAATTTCAGTCGACCAATCAATATCTCACACACACAAACACACAAGTATAAATAAAAATCTTATTTTATTTTTTCTTTTTTCTTTTTTTTTTACAATTTCTTGGCTAGCAGATTAAAAAAAAATTCCTTCTCCAAGAAAGAAAGAAAGAGAGAGAAAGAAAACAGTTCCACGTGCATGGACGACCTTCCATGGAGAAACATCATGTTGTTTATCATGCATCCCTAACAAATATGTTGTATTTATTGCCAACAGATTCGAACCACCAACCCTACCTCTATGCCCATTTTCTGATGTGACTCAAGCAAGTATCGTCCCTGTCCAAAATCTTTTCTTATTTTTTCCCCTTGATCATACTGTTATCATTCAAACTCTCTTTCTAGTTTTTGAGTGGGAGCGTTCCAGTGTTTTTTTTTTTTTTAAATGCCGCCAACAACACAGCAAATCACCATGTCCTGTCAAAACACAAGGGGAAGCAAAAATAAAGTAAATTATGTGCTCTTATGGGTATATTTACTGTTGTTTTGACTGTAATTCCTCCTAGAGGATGGGTTCAAGAATCAATTTCTCAACCACTTTCTTACTTTTCAGGTATATAATACTGAACTTCGTATGATAAACAGTTGGAAGCATTTACTATGAACCTTGAATATAGACATTAAAGCTAAAAACAACAGTCACAAAAATAGTAAAGCAATAAAAGAAAGGACGACATTGAAGAATTCTTGAGCAGTGTAGGAGCAGCAACTAAGGATAGATTGAGCTGTCTTCAACACGAGCAGCAAACCCATGTCCTGCCTTTATTGTTAGTTTACTTTATTTGTCTGCAGTAAAACGAAATTCTTTTGGACAAAAATAAGAGACAGAGTCACATGACCATTCAAAAAACAAAGGATTCATGAGATGCCATCGTCCCCAGATAACGACAAAGCATAAATAGAACAGCCCATAAAATTTGGTTGGCAGGAGACTACGATAAAGCAGGCCTTGATCACAAACAGATTCCATAAGCCCGAATAATGTATAGGTAATGGCCACAAGTAGAGCTGTCTGCAATGGTGGAACCCAGACCCAGCCCAGCCAAGAAGCTCTTGTTGCAACTTCCAAGCGTTAAAAGAGCAGTTGCTCTTCTCTAAACAAGGTCAGAACTCAGACCAAAGTGAACCAATCTAGATGGCCATCGATAGTGTTGGGTGATGTCGTAAAGATTCTCTCTCTTTTCAAATCAAGAAAAGCAGCATCCGACACTGCAATATAAAGTCAAAACATTTTACCACTGAAAATTTCGATCACTTCAACACAAATGATAGGTCCATGCCTTGCTCTCGACTTCTATTATTAGATGATGATAGAAGTGACTTAATCATAAGAGTTTGTGGACACCACAAATAATGCTAGTGCTACTATAACACAGAGCAAGAACAGGCGGGGAATCACCCACAATCAT
>Ga0325405_1001666_pt1 | contig 22676 bp, 11 predicted proteins | sample PopdelMetagenome_21_FD_205663 | JGI IMG/M metagenome (GOLD analysis project Ga0325405, IMG submission 205663) | Populus deltoides microbial communities from Bellville, Georgia, United States - Xylem-Control-R2 | ecosystem: Host-associated > Plants > Phyllosphere > Stem > Wood/Secondary xylem...
TTTTTTTCTTATATATTGTTGTAATTATTTTTTGACAGGTGAAGACATAAATAAGTTAAATTAAATTTTTTTTGTATTCATTGTGTTCGTATGATGTTTTTTTGTTCCTTGGAGGTTTTGGAACATGACAAACCTTTTAACTTTTGCTTCCATCAGTGTCGTTACTTTTTCATTTTTTTTTTAATATAGCTGAGAGAAAGAAAATTGAATTTTTTATTTAAATATTATATTTCTTCATTCAATAAATTAAAAAAAACTAATATTTTAGTTTTTAAAATTTATATTGAGTCTGAGAAATATATTTTAGAGGTTTTATACAGTTTTGTTTTACATGTTTTTCAAATAAAAAAATATGATTTTTTACATACCAATATAATTTAACAATATAAAATAGTTCTTTGTATTTTTATATTTAACCAACATCATGAATTTATTTTTTTATTGTATATATAATATAATTTTTTTTTTAGTTAACAATATAAACTCCTCGTGTTGATTTTTCATATAATTATAAATACAGAATATTAAGATAACTATTATAGATCATGGTTTTGATTTTATGAAAAATTAATTATAATTTAAGTGTATTTTTTACTTTTTTTAGTGAAAGAAAAATCATTTTTCATTTAATGTGTTTTAATTTTTTTATTGAAAAAATAAAAATAAAACTAAAACTAAAAAATAGTTTCATGTTACTAAACACATCTTTATTTTTCCCATAATTTTAATCCACGACTCACCTACAATACTAGTTATAATAATAAGAAAATTTAAAATGCATGAGAAAAACATTGTGCTTATTCACAATAAAATTACTTTTCTACCATTTTAAAAACAAATCAAATAACTAGTTATTGATGGTGGTAGGAGTTTATATGGATTCATTAATTATTGTCATATTGGTGGGGATATAAAGTCTTTTTACATTTCTGATAAACAAGTAAATGACTATATTACCTTAATTCTTATTTTTTAAAAGAATGGTTCCAAGGATATTTTTGTATTTTTAATAACCCGGGTTATCCCAGGTCTTTTTATTTGTCATTTTTTATAAAAAAATCTACCATTTAAAAAAATAAAATTTTTAATTAAATTGAATTAATTGGTTAAATATATATATGAAATGTTCACATCGTTATATTTTGAAAAATAAAATAAAACAATATTTTTATTGGGTGGATATTGTTTTATTGGCACGAGTAATTGTTTGATTATATAAAAATTTTATTCAAATAAATAAAATTATGAACACAATTACATACATACTTCATGTTATGAGATTAAATATTTTGATTTATATTTATCTCTTGATTTTTTCAATTTAATATTTACTTGTCATTAACGATTTTTTTTTATATTTATTGGCATAAATAATTTTTAATTTATTTAATTAGATATATATATAAATTTTTTAATTAAAAAAAAATATATTAAAAAAACTTGTATATTTTATTTTTTTAGTGTTGAAAAACAAAATTATCTAGGAGAGCACACAGGTGAAATAGCTAGAAAGTGGGCTGGTTGAACCCTTACAACTGCTTTCCTAATACGAAAACCTTAGCTTGGAGCCGCAGTAGAGGATCCATTACCAGTTCTAAATCCTCCACCCCACAGGCTCATGAGAGATACAATGCCGGCCTTTTAACTTAGCTGGGCGCACTACTGCAGCTGATGTGAACTTTGACCTCTGTATGCTGGGCTCGAAATCACAGTTGACTTGGGCCACCTCGCTCTAGACTGCCTCCTCTCGATGTGAGACGGAGAAACACGATATGCTCTTTTACTTTTCTCAACTTTCCGCTTGCACTCATCTCACTCCGTTCTTCTCAATCTTCCTTGCTCCATGGAAGAGGATCCGGTCATGTTTATCTGTAATTTGCATTCTTCCTCCTTTCATCAAGGAATCACTCCACGAAATGCTACATTAAATCATTAATCTAAGGTTCTGGGAGGGTTCGTAGCTTGAAGTAAAATGGTCCAAACAGAACTAGCTGCATGCCTGGCTTGTACCCAGAATCAATAGCCTTTTGCAGTTGCTAAATGGCCTTCACCACTCTTGAAAGACAAACAAGGAAACCTCTCTGGGTTTGTGATGCGAAAGTTGCTACTACTCGGCTACGTTGGGGAAGTGACGAAGGTGGAGGAAGATAAAAGGTTTGTTACATTTGAAAACCCTAAAGAACAAGAACATTATAAATACAAGAAAAATCTTAAAATATTTAATTTTTTTTTTGTTTTCTCTTACCAAAAAGCTATTATAGTTATTTATATACAAAAAACTAAAGAACGCTAATAATAAGAAATAAATAAAGGGAAAATATTCATTTTAAATAAAAAAAACTAAAAAATATTATATATAATAAAGAATAGAAAAAATTAAATTATCTAAAAAAATATGTTTTTCTAGAAATAACCTTCATCAGGATATGCAAAAGAAGCAGCCCTTCGCACCCTCTTTATTGCCCGTACAGACCAGCTCACGCCATATTTCGCTGTCTCCTACTCCTTTTTCTTCAGCAACAAAAGCGATCTCGTGTAGGACTCTCTACTCAGCATTATTAAAGCAATTAACTATATTCAATGTGTTTAGTTCATAACCTTAAAGATTTACAGCACAAAAAACTAACCCTTCTGAACAAGTTAATTCACGGCAGAGATATTATCAAGTCGATTGATTTTTTTCAGACTTGCAATCTCAAGCAAGGATTAGAGGTGAAAGAGTGATCGAATCCCTCTAATGTTTAAGAAAATGATAATTTAAATGAGTTGTGGGTTGATGATCCCTTTTATATGGTAGTTTATGATATACATTTCTCAATCTTATTCTTCAGGTTTCTCTTTATATTCTTAAATATAATTTGGTATTTTCTTAGATCGAGAAGAAGATTAGAGCTGGTAATGGGCTGAGTATGAAATGGGTACTGCTTTACTGCTAATATAGCTTTTGGATATGGGTAGCCTTCCCATTAATTTTTTAAAAAGAAATTGACATGAAGGGACTTTATTCCTCAAACTTTTTGTCACAGGGACTAAAATGTGAGGATGGTAAAGAGAGCTGATATATTAAAAAGTAAATGAAATTCTATGTTTACCAGATTAAAATAGATCCTCAAAACTCTAAAAATCGAGTTAAAACAATTCTCAAAATTAAAAAAAAAAAGCCGCGAACTTAGTCATATGCATCAAGTGTGGATAATTTTTTCCTGACAACAAATACGTTAAATATGCAAGCTCTGGGTGAATAGTAAAGGGTATCACGTTTTGATTCTGGAATTGGAAACTCGCTTTGCCATATATATACACTTCTGTTGCATAAACAAACAAGATGGAGGAATATTTGCTAATTTGATATAGAAAAGCTTTGTTAGGAAAATCCCACGTCGGAAGGAAGAACCATGCATGAGGCTGGCATCTCTGTTTCAATAAAAGAGAGGACAGAAGCCATGATTGCACTCATGGAGCCATGTGTTAAGCACAGAGCAAACTTTTCTTTCACCTTTTACAAAAGATACAGTGGTAATATCTTCTAATATTTAAGGTGGGGGGGGGGGGGCATCTTGTGAAGGCCCCCATTAATTAAGTTGAATTTCGAGTTCCTCCATTATGGAGCCGGTTGCCGGACCAAAGTCGTGTCTGAGGTGAGATTTTACAGTTTAAGGTGTTCGGTAATGAAATAGTGATTTGTGCTTGGCCGATGCTATCAACTAGAAAATTTGTTTCAAGAATCAAAACCTGTCTTCGGCCAACAGAAACTCAAAAACAAACCCGTGGTTGGGCCTGCCTGTCTGGTTGGTTGCTTTTGGATACTGCTGTTTATGTGAAATCAATGAATGTCGCTGGTTTTGCCCCATGGTGTTTTGTTTTGATACTGGTACGGGTTGCTTGAAATTTTAAGATGATGGTAAGCTTAAGTTTCGGTTCGGCATGTGCTGGCATTAACTATTGACAGGTTAACAAGACAGTAATGGCTAGTGTTTCTGAAGAAAGAAGAAATTGAATGTAATGATTGTACTTATTGACAGGCAAAGGCGCCAGCAAATATTAGAAGAAAGTGATGAAAGCAACAACTGACGAAGGAAAAGAGATGTAACTTAAAACTTTCCCAAAATACTGTTGCCTATCAGAGATCAATTATCACTGCTCAGTATATTATGGGCGTGCAAGCTGGTGTTATATATTGAAGACATTTTCTCAAAATGAAATTGCAGCTGGTGTTTGGAAGCCATACTGTGCTGCATGCAGTGGGCGTAGACTTTCTTACTCTCTCTAACCTAAGAGCCTAAGAACTGGATAGATGAGTGGCATCTAACATGCGTCCTTTCTTCACTCTGTCGCTCTACTTTACCCTTCCCGTCTTTCCTTCTATCCATCGCATCTGACAAATTTATTTTGCATTAAGTCAAGTTTTTGCGCGGGTAGGTGGCTCTGTAATGTGAATTCAATGTGTATCAGAGGTAGTACTCTCGTAATCAATGCCTTTTCCTTTGAGCAGGTAGCAAGTATTTTCACTTTCCACGACAGAAATTAAAGGTGACTCAATGGCAGGGACAAACATCGAGAGCTTAACGATGGTCGCTGCCATGCGAATTAAGATCATAGTTATATCATCCTGCTCAAACTCGGATCACATGTCGGCTGGATTAATCTGTCAACTGGTGGGTTAATTTATTATTATTTTGTAATCAATACAACTTGTTTTTTAGGTTTTTTCTTTTAACAAAATAACATCATTTTAATAAAGAAATTCTTCTCCCAGATCAAACTCTCGGTTAATAACATCATAGTTTGTGCAGAGTCTTTTTGATAGATCTTATAGTATCTTTAATGATTTTCTTGCGGGTCTATATTATGATCACTGGGTTAATTTTGCCTCGCTTAATTTAGTTAGGATTTCAACCCTAATTTAACCCCAAAAAACTGTTGGACTTAAATTTTTTTTACCATTTCATTCGAATTTAGTAGTTTTTTTTTTTAAAAAAAAAACTGTTTGTTTTTACCTTTAAAACAATGTTGGGTACCTTTCAAAAGCATGCTTAACTTTAAAAAAATATTAAATTAATATTTTTTATTGTTTTTTTTAAGATTTTGATATGTTGATATTAAAATTTTAAAAAAATATTTTAATATATTCTTAAACAAAAACTCTTTTAAAAATCACTCTTCCTTAAACCAAAATAATAAACATACAACAGCCAAAGCCAGTATCCTAGCCCTAGAGATGCTAGTTAATATTGAAGCAAGATTTTTAGTTATCTTTCTTGTACCAAAAATATAGTAATAGGGTTAAGGATAACAATGATCATTGCCCAGAAACAAAAAACAAAAACTCCAACTTACTTTTTGGATGGTCACAGTAAATATGGCAACGTGCACGGTCCAGATGCCATTCCTGAAAACCTTCTATAAACTGTGTTGAGTTTACAGCAGGACTGATGGTTGTCAAGTGATAACTAAGAAAACATAGAAATTCTGTTTCTCAGTATGTAATAGTTGACGATAGACATGTGCAATGCAAGCAATGGCGACAGTTCTCAAATATTGCAATGGCTACGGTAGGCCTGTAAAATAAACTGGCTTCCATTTATGATCCATTATTTATTCGTAAATATTCTTCTCTAATGACCAGGTGCTTCTGCATGCTGAGATGAATTGATAGCAAGGCCGATGTCTCCAGTCTTCTAAGTTTGTGAGCATACAAGGAAAAAAACATATTTCCATCACCCTGTTCTGTCACATTGCAGTAATTATAAGCTTAGCTTATACATGTGAAAAAAAAAACAAGGTCCATGTAGAAATATGAACCACTCTGCCTCTATAAATTTCACAAACAAGCTGGTGAGATTAATAAGTTAGCAAAAAAACAGGTGTCTTAATCCCATGATTTAAGCAACATCGATATGAATCTCTATTGTTTAGGTGGATATAACCATGCTCTTATCGAGCTAGGATGTGAACATTATTAATTTTGCTTTTGTTAAAAACTTGCCCAGTCTCATCAACCAGGCCAGAATGATCCATCTAGCATGACAGGAAGTTGAAAGTTCTAACCAAAAGGGAAAGGAAAAACAAAATAAGAAAAGATGGCATAATAGAAATTCAGAGAGAATTTGCAATAAAAAACACCAAGTCCATGAAGAAATAACGAGAAATTTGATGCCGCACCGAATGTGGGCATTGAGATACTAAGATACATCAATCTTTCACACCAACTGCTACAGTTCAGTATTAAAAGAAACAAAGGATATTCTGATACCGACTGTTGCTCAAAATCATAAAGAAAAGAAACATAGAAATCATGCCAGGATGGTTCAAAAGAAGGAAAGATCTGGGCAGGAGTAGCATCTAGTGAAATCTAACAAAGCTGAGATAATCTTCATTGATCCAACTATACTTTTCGATGAATGGATTGACTGTGGTTTCTGGAGGATATTGGTCTATACTGTCTTTCCAAACATTGACATCCTCCAGGTCCCTCATTACCTCCCACACACAGTTGTTGCACTTGAAACCTGCACCGAGACTGATCATTAGTATTTTATTACCTTTCTTAAGCCTCTGCTTGGCCTCCATGTAGGCCAAAACATACCAAAGGCCACCAGCTGATGTATTGCCAAATCGATGAAGTGCCATTCTAGTTGGCTCGAGATCATAATTACTAAGGCCTAAACTTTTCCCAACCTCATCAATAATTGCCCTTCCACCTGGGTGTATACAGAGATGGTCTACACCAGTCTTCAGATTCAAACCTGCTCCCATTTCTTGAATACTGGTGCTTTTGGTTTTCTTTTCTCGAAGAGATACATAAACATAGCGAATTAGTTCACTTACTGGTAACATTTTAGGTGCTAAGACACGGAGATTCAAAGCAAGAGCCTGAGCAGCAGATTTTTTAAGGCTTTTAGTAAGGAGAAAACCTTTATAGCCAAGGTCATCTACTGTTTGTGTGCAGCATCCATAGGATTCGTCTTTTGAGCCAAGATGCGTACGTACAAGATGTTTCAATCTGAAGATGGCTTGACGTTTTAAAGCGCTGTTGTTTGTGAAGAGCATCGAGCAACCTCCTGAACGGAACAGACAGTTTGAGAGCATCATGGATTTTTCTTTGCCTTGGTACCAATTTGGACCTATCGATTCTGTACTCACAACAACAGCGAATGCATTCTTGTGTGACTTGAACAAGTGCTGCACCAGATCAATGGATACAACGCTCGCACTGCATCCCATTCCAGAGAGGTTGAAAGTTTTAACGTCTGATCTCATCTTGTAACGATTAACAACGCGAGCTGCTAGAGAAGGTGCAGGAGAGAACAAAGAAACATTGACAACAAGTATGTCAATTTCTGATGGAGAAATTCCTGTTTTGGCAAAGAGCTTGTCGAGTGTGTCAAAGATGAGATCATCCATTTCCGTAATGGAAACTTTGAGAGTTGAGGAATCTTCCTGGCCTGAGATAATGTTACTAGGGACATACGTTCCTTCACCAATGCCAGAATTCACAATAGTTTGTAATAGAAACTTGTATTCTTCTATCCCCAGGTTCTTATTTCTGAAGACGATTTTTGCACTAGTTTCTGTGTCAAGCTTCCTATCCTCTGGAGCTTTATAGCACTCGTAAGCCAGCATGTAGCAACAGGATTCTCTTTTCAGGAAAACCAATTTACAAAGGCAGAAAATAATGAAGAAGAGAGTACAGAGTATCATGATTGGCCCTATTGGAAGGAAGAGAGTGGTAGAATTGTGTATGTGTATCAGAAGTGTTGAACTTTTGTCCTTTTATAGTACAATTTGAAGGTGATGTAAGTTCTATGCATGTCCATTTGCTTTTTTAGGTGATGCAGTTTTCATCCAATAGGGATGAAGTCAAAATTTTGGATTCTTGGAAGTTTAATTTTCTCAACTACCTCCATGGATTGTTGCTTGCTGTAAATTGAAGTTGTAGATATCTAGGCCAGAGCCATTGATGGAGGCAAGGCCAATAGAACAGGGCTTGCTACGTATATGGGCTTGAAGATGACAACCCGAAACCATTCACCATCTCACATGCCCACAGATTTCTTTTGAAAGTGCAAAATGAATAAGAAGGATTTTACACGCGCATGTGAGCAATCGCTTATAGCATATACGAGATGGTATATTCACGTGTTGCTGCGGATTTATATAACAAATATATTTAATAGTGTTATGATTGTAAATCAATATTAGATAAATAATAGAAATTAAAAGTATGATAGAGCAAATATTCCATTACAAAAAAAAAATTATGTTGGCGATCCAAAACTTAGAGACTGAACAAAATGATTTATAGCAATTTACAGTGTTATGTTATGAAAGATACGGTGATTTCGCCACATGATTTAACTTTTCAGTTAATAAAAAGAAAAAAAATTACAAAGCTAAATTCTCTACCAACTTAATATTAAAAAAAACCAACAAAGATAATTTTGGAAGGAAAAAAATCCATGAGAAAAAACGTTGTAGCAATTGACAATGTTTTGAAATGAAAACTATAATACTTTTCCCAATAAAATAAAATAAAAAACATTTAGAGAAATATTGTAACAATCCACGGTGTTTGTGAGAAAAACTACAATGCTTTCCTCATATGATTTAGTTTTATTGTAATTATAATTCTTAACCAACTCAATATTAAAAAAAATTGACAAAGATAATTTTAAAAAAAATTATAAAAAATCACATGGAAAACCACTGCAACAATTCATAGTGTTTTAAAGAAGAAAAATTACAAAGTTAAATTCTTAATCAGCTCAATATTAAAAAAAAAAATTGATAGAGATAATTTTATTAAAAAAAATAACAAAACAGACACTAAAAAAAGAAAAAAAAATCATGTTGGAAACACTGTAGCAATTCACAGTGTTTTGTGATGAAAGCTACATTGCTTCCCCACATGATTTAACCTTATTTGTAATGACTTGTAATTGCAATTCACAAACAACTCAATATTAAAAAAAAACAAAATTAAAAAGGATAATTTGAAAAAAATTATAAAAAAACTATATGGGAAAAAACACTGTAGTATTGGACAATAATTTTCAAAAAACGTTATAGTGCTTTCCTCACATATTGTAACTGTAATTTTTAATAAGCTCAATATTAAAAAATAAAATAAAATAAAGATAATTTTGGAGGAAAAAAACCATGCGGAGAAACACTGTAGCAATCAACAATGTTTTAAAGAAAAAAATTACAAAACCAAATTTTCAATCAGCTCAATATTAAAAAAAATCAAAAAATATAATTTTGAAAAATAAAGAAATCAAATAGAAAAACTAAATGAAAAAACATCGCAGCAATCCACAGTATTTAAAAAAAAAATTAAAATTACAAAGCAAAAATTTTAACCAGGTCAATATTTAAAAGGTAAAATCAACAAAAATAATTTTGAAAAAAAATAAATGAAAAAATAAGAAAAAATAAGAAAGTTGAAAAAAATAATTTTGCTAAAAAAAAGAAAAAAAAAAGGGAAAAGTTAGTAGCCAAAAAAAAAAGAGAGAGGAAAAACACTGTGGATTACTGTTGTAATCCACAGTGTTTTGTGTGTGGGGGAATAGTAAATCCCCCACACGGTTTAGAGTATCTGTGGGGGAACAGTGAATCCCCCACACGGTTTAGAGTATTTGTCAATTTGAAAAATAAAGAAATAAAATAGAAAAACTAAGTGGAAAAACATCGCAGTAATCCACAGTATTTAAAAAAAATTAAAATTACAAAGCAAAAATTTTAACCAAGTCAATATTTAAAAGGTAAAATCAACAAAAATAATTTTAGAAAAAAAATAAATGAAAAAAAGAAAAAATAATAAAGTTGAAAAAAAATAATTTTGCTAAAAAAAGAAAAAAAAAGAAAAAAAGAGAAAAGTTAACAGCAAAAAAAAAAGATAGGAAAAACAATGTGGATTACTGTTGTAATCCACAGTGTTTTGTGTGCAGTAAATCCCCCACACAGTTTAGAGTATTTGTTAATATATATATATATATATGTGTGTGTGTGTGTGTGTGTATGTGTGAGAGGGGGTTTGTGCACATTAAAAGAATGGAAAAAATAAAATAAATATAAATTAAAAGAATAATGATGAAATTTAAAATAAAAATTAAATAAAATTAAATTATGAGGAATGAAATTGAAGTAAAAAAACTAATCTATAAAAAATAAAAAACAAAATAGATAAAAATCAAACGAGGACTAACTTTAATATAAAAAATAAATGAAATCAAATGATAGGCAAAAAAAACTATAAGGATAAAAAACTAAATAAATAGAAATAAAAATAATGAATATCATATTTTATAATAAAACAAATGAAAAAACAAATGAAAAGAAGCTTATGTCCTTTATCAAATAAGAAAAAGAGAAAAAAAAAGAAAAAAAAAATAAATCCACCACAGTCACACCATATGTCCTTCGTCGTCACGAGCACATGAAAATAAAAAGCTTTTAGTGCACTGCCTTAAATATTATCGTGAAAAGCGGTGTCTGAGAGCTGTAGGAGCTAACACGCGGTCCTTAAAGTGCACGAGGAGCTCCTCCCACTACATGTGTCAACAAACTTATATATATATATATATATAATTACAAAAAAGCCAAAGTGAGATTAAAAAACACTCAATTTCAAGAAAAACAAAATTGCAAAAGTAGTTAAATAATTACACTAAAACCCTCCTTTGCCCTAGGTTATAATTTTTGTTTTTAAAAGGTAAATTAATAATTCCATCTTATAATAAAAATTTAAAGAGGCTGATCAATCTCTAAACAAATTGGTGATGCCATCGCCATGTTAAAAAACCATTTTGCCTCCCGTGTACTATAACAATCTTCAACGCATTAAATATGTACTGCAGCAATCCGCGTATTAAAAATATGGTTGGTAGTGTTGTAGTGGTTGCTTTTCAAATAGTTTTTCGTATTAAAATACATATTAATAATATTTTTTATTTTTTAAAAATTATTTTTAATATCAGCACATCAAAACGATTTAAAAAAATACAAATCACATTCAATTTTAATAAAAAAAATTTTAACATTTAAGGAAATACAGTTATAAACGCAATGCAAAGATCTGCTGCTGCTTCAACCTTGGCTGTGACGCGGGCAATAAAACACCAAAACACTAGGAATAGGACCAGGACACCAGATATATGCAACCGTACAGATTTGCAAACATCTTAAACTTTCTATGTTCTGCCATGAACTTGAGACACTTGAATCCCAAGACTAAATTGATAAATGAAACCAAAACATCGAGATTTCCATTGGCTCAGAGCATCAAAAGCATTGCAGAAGTTTCCAAAGTTTTCGAGTAACAGAAAACTGGCGTGGTGCCATATGTCAACTTGCTGCACAACCTTCCAGTTTCTGAGATGGCCAGTGCAGAGCTGTCAGTCTCTGACAAGAATGGGAAGCTCGACGCTTGTAATAAGAGGGTGTTTGGGTGTGAGGTGTGTTATCTTTTTTTTAAAATCTACCACACTTCTTACTAAAATGCATATATTTTTTACTTTTAAAAAGTGTGATATATGCTTTAAAAAAATAATATTTTTAAAAAAAAATACCACACCTCCCACCCAAACACACCTTAAAACAAATCTTTATTGTGCGAGTTGAAACAACTCGCACTGTAATTGAGGTTGATCAAGTTGCAATTTCGTGTGAAATAAATGAGCAGGACAGACGTCTCGTACAAACTTTACAAGCACTTGACCTATACAATGCTTGGCTCCTAGGGTCTAGAGTGGAAAAAGCTCACCACCACAGAGCGACGAATAGACGTGAGCCTGACTAGACTCTGGACAGTCTAGGTTCGTTGGCAAGTAAAAATTAAATTGTTCAGTGCTATTTATATGAAAAAGATAATGATAATTATATGAGCTTAAGTTAATTGGATTTTATAGGCACATAAACAACATTAATACCCAAGCACGCGAGTGTGATTGGATTTTATAGGCACATAAACAACATTAATACCCAAGCACACGAGTGTGATTTTACAGGCACGTTATTTAGGACTTCTTCCCTTTGGATGCAATTTTTATTTTCCAACACGTCACTATGAGTGATCATTTGTAATTTTTCAACCCGAGATTAAAGTAAATTTTCATTTTTTATATTTTTATTTTTTAAAAATTATTTTTAACATAAGTATATTAAAATACCAAAAAAATATTAATTTAAAACAAGTTAAAAATTTTTATTTTTTAATTTTTTTAAAACATAAAAATAGATAGATAGATACATAGATAAAGCCTTGATATGCAGAGATTGGCAATCTATTCCTCCGCCGACCGTTAAGAGTTGAGGAAAAACTTAATGCTCTCGACAGACATTTAGTTAAGGATTTAAAACTCTTTCTGAAAGTTCGACGTTCTATATGGAGCACCGCGGGATAGTTTATGCAAGCAGATATAGATGGACCTACCCTATATTAACTTGTCAAGAAGCACGAGGAATCATTAATCACAATCGTACGTATAGACTTGGAAATGTCTCTAGATTTTTATGTTTTGCCATGAACTTGAGTTGAATTCTCAACTAAATGAATTAAATTCGCTCAACTTCAGTAAGCTTGAACCTTGCTAATCAATTTTAATTATTTTCTATGAGAATCTTAAGAATAATATTTAATATCACGTTTTACTTCTTCATCTAGAAAGTTTGATTTTAAGAGGGAAAAAAAAAACAAAGAAGAGATTTTAAGGCTTCTGATATGTTTTTTTTTAAGACAGAATAAATAATATTTAGGCTACTAGCTTGTTTCTTAAACAAATTAAAATCAAATTTCTTTACTGGAGAATTAAAATAATTATATAAATCTTTTTTTTATATATATTTTCAAAATCTAAAACCAAATCTATCAAGAAAAAGAATTCAATTACGTTGAGAAATATCGATGTTGATGACATTCATGTCATTTTATTACTCTTGTATGCAAAACATGGAAAGAAGCTTTAAAAAAGGTAACAAAAAGATTTAATTTTAAATATATTTTAGTATAAGGTGGTCAGAACTAAAATAATTAAAGTTACAGAGGCTAATTAATTTTTTTAAATGAAAGTCATGAAAGATCTCAACAGTATATTCAGTAAATGAAATCAAAATACTGAAATTTCTGAACGACTGATCAGAGCATCGAAAGCATTGCAGTATTTTCCAGATTATTATAATTAATAATTACAGAAAACTGGTATATATTTACTTGTCGGCTGTCGCACTGCATTCTAGAATCTGGGATGACGAGGGCAAAGCTGTCAAACGCTGATAAGAATGGTAAGCTCAAGGAGCTGGTAATAAAACAAGTCTCTAAGTAATCACATTGACAGCTCATAATGTTAGACAGAAAGGACATCAACCATAAATGAGGTTGTCAGTTGATCAAGTTGCAGTTTTGGAGTGTTTCGACTTTCGATAGATTAGCACATTGAAAAATAAAATATCTTGTAAAATATTACAGGTGAAAAAATAATTAAAAAATGTAACGTAAAGAGTCGTAATTCTCAGATGTCATCAATCTGCGGTTCATATTTCTCATAAAACATCTCCAGCATCGCCATGGATGACCTCTTACCTCTCTCCCATGATCCAAAAACTTTGATTTGCCAAATAATTAGCAACCCATTCGTTGCAACCAAGCCGCCACCCCTCTTAGGAAAACAAATATCACAGATTATATATAATTTTTCTCACCACCATTAATAGCCACCCGAAACTCACCCCCATTTTTTTCTTTTCTTTCACAAATTAGGCCATGCTCCACCACATTGTCGTATGTTCCTCCTCTCAGCCAAAGTTTTTCCCACCGCCAGAATCAACTTCCCTTGTCACCATCAAACCTCTCTCTTCACCACCAAGCAGTACTGACCAAATCAAACCCGTAAGCTGTTGCAGCCTCTCTTCAACTAAAAACAAAAAAAAGGCATCTCACGCGTGGAGGAAGGTCGATATAGCCTAGGAAAGGCGATCTAGCAACAAACACCAATCTCGTTCAATCGTAAGAGGAAAGCGACCGACGAAGACCGACCACCAAACACCTATATATGTGGCACGAACCGAACACTGTAGCACATGGGCAGGAGATGAAGAGGCAGATCTCAAACTCACGCCGCCGTCAACCAGTTTCATCCGCCAACACCATATGAGAAATCAAAGTTTTTGGGTTCCGGGGGAGAGGGCCGAAAGTTCATTCATGGTGATGTTGGAGATGCTTTATGAGAAACGCGAGTTGCAGATACGTGTGAGTCACATATACCATTTACAACTCTTGAAACTATTCTAGATTCCTAATTAAATTATTCAAATGCGTTTTTTTTTTTTTTTTTACCGTGTTAAAAAAAAAACTCGCAATTTTGTGTTAAGTAAATTAATGAGAGGGACCCACAGGGGCGCAGATGAACCTGTTTTAAGGAACCTAACCAAATTAATGAGAGGTAACCATTAGGACAGTTAAATGGGTAAGGCATTGAGTTTATTCTCTGATAGTTTATTAGGACAGTTTATTCTCTAATAGTTACATGTTTGAATTTTTTTAGGGTTATTAAAAGTTTATATAATTATTAATTTTTTTATTACTGAAATTAATTAAAGTATATATAATCTCGTCCAGATATCAATATTAATAAAAAAATAATAATGAGAGGGACAAAAGGTCCTGTTACGAATTACATTGCAATTACAATTACTACATATAAAGATCTGGAACAAGGAACAGTGTCTCATGCACATCTTAGTCATCAAACTTTTTTTATTTGCAATTTTATCCTTTTAAGTTGTATTAGTATGATTTTTTTTTCTAATCATGCTAAAAAAAAATAGATTAGGTATTTAATTTTGTTTTTTAGAATAATTAAGTTTTAGTTGAGTTTATTGAGGTGTATATGATGTTTTTAGGTGTTTTAAGTTGTAAATAAGTTGAAAATGGATTTTAGGGCATGAAAACATGGGTTTCAATTTTTCGATCACTTTTATAGGTTGTTTACCACAACATATGACTTTTTATGTGTGTCTAAGTGCACGGGCCTTACGGGCCCAGTTCAATTTAAAATTTAAAATTAATATTTTCTCCTTAATTTTTACAGTTCATCTATTTTTAGAATATCAATTAATATTTTTAATTGTTTTTTAATTTTATAATTTCTTAAAGATATTATTATGACTTATTTTTAATTTTTTTCCTTTTATATTTTATATTTATAAATTATAATTGCATGACAGATTTATAAAAACAAAAAATCGCTTCTTCTTAACAACTATAATTAAACCTCTAAAATAAAATAAATAAAATAACAATAATAATTGGGGTTAAATATTTATACGTGGATTTATCATTTATTTTTATAAGGAAAATAAGATTTTTGATTTAATATGTAATCAATATTAATAATTTTTTATTACTTATTAGTTTATATAGTTTTTGATTTATTTTATTAAACACAAATAATAAAAAATTATAATACTAAAAAAATATTTAAAATATTAACACTTTTTTTTCCTGAATTGAAAATTAACTTAAAACCTTACTTCACCCTCGACTCGTTGGAGAATTATGTACCTTGGTGGGAAGTGGGAAACATAAAAAAAAAAGAGAAGAAAAAAAGGCAAAGCCATGAAGTGGGCTTACTTATCAATAGAAAAAGGCTCAAGTAGAACAGCCCATCACCACGCCAACTCAAGCAATAAAAAAGGCCTAGAACCTGGCCCAAAAAGTTTCAGGAAATGCCTTCCAAAAAGCACTTAACCTCCGCAATGCTTGTGTCCCCCAGTCTGCAGGATCTGGAGTCCAATAATTGCAACACCACCTATCAACAGATAATAAACGCGAGCCAGTGTAGCTAGGTTTCCTGGTTCACTTTTTATCCTTCCTGACCAAATCGGGTCACATAAGGCTCACTCACAACTTCCTGCCCTCCACTGGGTGAATGGTGAGAGGTGTGATGGCAGGCCGAAGATCTTGAGTCTCTTGACATTTCACTGTGCAGTTTCAGATCTTGGAAAATTAAAAATAGGTTATTCGAAGATTGAAAAAGAAATATGAGACAAAAATACTACTGATTGCTGGGGGTGGGGGGGGCATGATAGAAGTTCATAGAGCTGTATTTGCAACTGAAAACATCATGTAGAAATCATTTGACCTTGGGCATTAAGACAACGAGCTTCTGTTTGTTTATGTAAAATATGCTTCTGTAATATATGTATTTTTTTCATTTCCGCATATTTGATTTTATTAAGGAAAATTTAGTCAAGTAATTATGTTTAAGTTGTTTTTATACTTAATCAACGTTGAAAAAGAAAATTATTTTCCAAACAGAAGTTATTATTTTACTTAAAACAATTTTTACTAAATTGTCTGCCTCGCCACCAATTTGGACCTTTTGATATATTCTGTACTCTCAACAACAGCGAATGAATTCTTGCATGCCTTGAACAACTGCTGCACCCGATCAATGGATATATATAATGCTTGCACTGCAGCCCATTCCTGAGAGGTTGTGTTTTAATGTCTGATCTCATCTTGTAACGATTGACTACTCGAGCTGATAGAGAAGGTGCAGGAGAGAATAAAGAAACATTGACAACTAGTATGTCAATTTCTGATGGAGAAATTCCTGTTTTGGCAAAGAGCTTGTCGAGTGTGTCAAAGATGACATCATCTAATTTCCTACTGGAAACTTTGAGAGTTGGGAATCTTCTCATATAAAATAATATAAATTATATCTTGAAACTTCACTTAACAATTTAAGTTATTGGGTTGAATTAGTTTTTTAACATGGTATCAGAATCTTAATAACCAAGTGATCACGAGTTTGAATCTTTGTATTTTTATTTATTTGATAAAAATTAAATACAATATAATGTAAATCTATACAAATTTCAAGTTTACAGAATTTTTATATAAAAAGATGAATTAGAAAATAATATAATATTTACAGGACATACATTCCTTCACCAATGCCAGAACTAACAATAGTTTGCAAGAGAAACTTGTATTCTTCTATCCCCAGGTTCTTATTTCTGAAGACGATTTTTGCACCAGTTTCTGTGTCAAGCTTTCTTATTAGAAACTTGTATGCCAGAACTAACAAATTATTTTAATTAAAAATTACAGAAAATTGGTATGTATCCAAGTGTTGCATCGTCTTCCAAGGATCTAGCATGGCCAAGGCAAAGCAGTCAAACAGTGACAAGGGTTGGTATCAATCCGCTATGCTGGCAAACAACCATTGCGCACCACTCTGATTGCAGCCTCTTTCTAGCGAGAGACTGGAGGTTTGGATGCGGGAATTATTAAAAAAACTATAAAAAATAATAAAAATTAATTTTTATAGTTGAATTTTATGTATAATTAAATTATATCCAACCATAATCTCAATTATAAAATCTTAAACAAACAATAGCACTTTATCCATGAATGTCTTATTTGGTACGTGGTATGAATATGATCATGTTTTCAAGAGAAATTATATTTTTTTAGTTTTAAATTAAGTTTTTAGGATATTTTTGAGTAGTTTTAATGTGTTAGTAATAAAAATAAATTAAAAAAAATAAAAATAAATAAATTAGTTTTATATATTTTTAAACAAAAAAAAATTTTAAAAAATAAACTCAACCGGCCAAAAATTTCCGGCCATGCCTTCTTATCTGTCTTCAGCATTATAAGATGATGTGGACACTTTTATTGAATAAGTATTTAAAAAATAATGTTTGCAAAAATATGATATTTTTATATATATATAAACTCCAATAAATTAAAAAATATTTTTTAAAAAATCAATTGTATTTTAATATATTTGATATTAATATAATTAAGTGTTAATTAATTAATATAATTCCAATCCAAACCTCTTTTCTGAGCAATGTATATAAATAACTCTTCAATATAAGAAATACTATTTTGACTCCTATGGAAAGAAAAAATTAAAGCCAAGAACTTTTATCTTTTTCTTTTTGACTCCTGTTGGAGATTCCCTCGTAAGCTATTTGGTTGTGTCTATTGGCGTAGGATATCCAAATCGGCTTAACTGGCTTAACTGGCTGGCTGCTTGGATTTAAAAATTGAAAGTTTACAAAGACAATAACTTTAATAAATAAAACGGTTTATAATCAATAAATAGGGATGACAATCTCATCCGAACTTGATGGATATGAACGAGTGACTTTTTTTTTGGATAGTTATATTATCCAATATTATATTTTTTGAATATAATAGAATATTTATACATCTCAATATTAATATATTACACACATATATTTATAATAATTATCATTTAACACACACACACACACACACACACACACACACACACACTTCAATATATATTACTATTTTACTTTTTTAATCAATATCCCAAGCCTTTATTTTTAGCTGAGAAAAAACCATCAATGGTTGAATGCATGCAGGCTTGTTATATGCCGAATTAAATCTATTCCAGACATGGGTCGTTTCTGAAACTGAGGTGCCATGTCAAATAGAATTCTTTGCATATTGCATTACTTCCTGGTTCCCAAAGAAGGTAATGTTGAATTACAAAGTCCTTGATCTTAGATATATACCAAATATGAAATGTATAGAATCTTGTTTTAAAACTTAAACCAAGTTGGCTTTGATATTGAAGCTGATGATATTTTCACGAGCTCTTTGACTCTCAACTTAATCTAAATCCTTCATACATATTTAAAAATTTGAAGTCGAAATATTTTTATATGCTTCACCAATTTTGAATTTTTAGCCATATTTTCCCAGCTGAAAAAATCTTATTCTGGTATAACCACTGTTTGAAACTGCAAATGGAAAATCACCATCTGTGCAGAATATGAGTAGAGATGCGAAGCAATTATAGTTGATTTTCTGCGGCACTGGCTGACTGCCTATTTTACAGCAAGAACTCACACAATAGAAACATAATTACAAAGGAAGTAACAGGTGCTGTAAGCCTATAACAGTTACTGTTCTATCGTTTCTCGGAGATTGACTTTATCGCGGTGTAGGAGGTGAGGTGCTGCCTGAAATGGCAGTTCCATGAAACAAATCCGAGAGGTAATTCCCAAGATCGTCAGGGCTGAACCTTACAAACACCTCAAAATCCTTCACCCTCGTCAACGTTGCCTTATGCGTGCCATAAAATTCTCTGTATGCTGGTATAAGTTCTTTTGCAATTGACACCTTCAATTCATCCCTCAACCTCCTATCCGGCACAACCCATGATGCTTGTTTCTTATATGCTTCTTCAAAAGCTGCGTTGAACCTCTGAAAACATTCCTTTGCTGCTTCAGGAGACAGTAGTGGCGGATTTTTCTCTGGTAAAGATGAGAAGACGTTACCCCATGCCATCGTTTCATAGGTGGAAGCATATTGTATAACCTTCTCGGCATGCTTGAACACCCAATCCTCACCAAGAAGCACATAAAGGCGAGTTGTACAAACTTTATCAAGGACAAACTGAAGATTGTTTGCTAGGAATAGGTATGACAAAGACATATCTTTGTACCCTTCTGCTTTTCTATCAAGCTTGCATAAAAGGACTAAAATGAGCCAAGCTAGGTGAACTGAGACTGCTGGTGTTGAACTGGCATCATAGTTTGGACTCTCCAAGTAAGCTTCAGGGAAAGCTGTATTCCTTGGTGGTGAAGAATCAGCAACAATGTCTGAGAGAATCCTGCTGTAATCTGCAAGCGAAGATATGTAACTCGTAACCTTTTGGGTCAGTGGGTGAATCCCGCCACCAACGATTAGAGTTTTTGACGAGTCCTTTTGAATTGTTGATTCAAAGTCGGAAAGAATGGCACGGATTGACTCGCCAAGTCCATGTAGTGATGAAACGGCCTGCTGTTTAATCTTTGAGGTTGATTCAGAGTCAAATATCAATTCTACATCTGGCCGGATTTCAGAGAGTGCTTCGTAGAGCTCCAATAGTGGGAAAATCCTCTCTGGCAATTTCTTGCACTTAGCTACAAGCTCAGGAAATCTGAAAAGATTTAGTCCTCCTATTGTTATCTCAGAGAAGCATGATTCCCTGATCGTCTGAGATGCTGAAAACACATGATCACAGAGAGCTTTTTCTCCACTAAAGAGTGTTTTCGCGGCAATCTTTACTGCATTCAGCCAGTTCTTGATCTGATGCTCGAGAGCTTCCCAATTCATTTTGAGAATTTGAGAAGGCCTGAATTCTTCGATTCCGAGCAGATACAGTCCTTCATCCACGATTGATTTTCTGATAAGTTTGTATATTTTGATACACTCAATGCTGTAGCCAGAACTTATCATACAGTCAGCTATAGATTTGAGGTCTGATGACATGGCTAGTGCCGTGACTCTCTCCACGTTAGTGTTTGACTCACCTGCTGTTTTGAACTCTTCTCCAGATCCAAGCTCATTCTCATCTTCGAGATTACTCGACCCCTCCGAGGATCGAGCTGAAATAGACTCTGGGTCAATTTGATCACGTGCTGCAGACAGTATCTGATAGAATTCCTTCTCAAGTCTTGCCATGGCGATTTGCATGAGGTTCTGGGCAAGCAAAAGCTTATCAGAGGTCGAATGTTCAGAGACCAATGTATGCATTGCTCGACGCAAGTCTTTGACACTTTCGAGAAAATCTTCTGCTTCTTCTCTGTTACTATGGAAGAGAGAGGTGACTCTGGTAATTGATGAAGAGTTTGGATCCCATTTGGTGATGATTGATTCAACATTTTTTATAGTTTCCTCCATCACGGATTCGGAGAACATGTTGGGGGTAGAGGAGGAAGGGGTGGAAGGAGTAGAAGGGGTTGAAAGTGAAGAGGAGAAGGAGAGTGTTGTAGAGGATGAGAAAAGGCGGGCTAGCATCCCTCTTTTTGCTGCAATACTCCTTGGAGTTTCTGACCGAGCCATTGAGCCCTGAAAATGTGCGCTCAAAACTAATTATATTCGAAACAGGAGGCTTGCAGTTATTGGTTATTTTAGTTGAGTGTTTAATATGGAGCGGGGTTATATATAGGAAAGGAGCTGCTAAGTTGCTAATCGAGGAAGGTTGCTTTCTAGCATTGTTTGACCAAAAAATCATTGACCGACTCCAGCAAGATGTCTAGATGAAATAGAGTATTTAAGAATAAAGAACGTGATAAATATTTTTTTAAAAATATTTTTGTTTGAAAATACATAAAATTAATGTTTTTTTTTATTTTTAAAATTTATTTTTAACATCAATAAATTAAAACAATAATACATTACTAAATAGTTGGATTTCAATACTAAACAATATGTATTTTTTTTTTAATTTTAGATAATTATGTGATGATTTTATTTGTTATTTATTTATTTTGTAGAATGGTTAGTGACGTGAGGATGATAAAATTAAAAAAACGTAATAAATGGGAGGTAGGAAGCAAAATTATGAAAATTAAATACTAGCAAGGGATTTACCAAGCAAAGTCATGACATGCCCACCCAATCTTAGAACCCGAGGCTTGACTATCGTTACAAGAAAAAACCAGCATTAATTGCTTGAGCAACACACACACCCGTAAGGTTTTACATTGTTAATCAAGATTTCTTTGTATCAAATGACTGATGAAGACTCTATGGCTCCGGCCAGTCTCCACCCAAGAACTCTGTTATTGATCTCTCTAGAGGAAAATATGTTTAAAAGATGATGTAATTCAGGCTATGCTAGCTTCAATATTACTTGATTTTTTTTTTATTTTTTTTTTTTGCATTGGAGCTAGGCTGCACTAGCAACCTAACCATTTTGTTTTTCGAACTTAATATTTAGCGGAAGGATTTCGAGCGCTTTTAACTCTCCGGATAGAGCATTAAGCTAATAATCTAAACTAATTTTTTTTTAATTGCTTGTTGAGAAGAAAGGCCGGAAGGTGGAAACATCCAGGAAAACTCTAAAAATCTTTTAATTTCAGTGGGTTAGACAGATTCTTTTAAAACCACGACGTGCATGTCATGATCTTGATTCTTGCCTATAATCTAAAGCCCATTAATTTCATTTAGCTAGTTTTCAAAACCTAGACTTGACCTGACTCAACTGAATAAGCTGTAAAATACTTGTTCCTGACTCTGAACTTTCAATTATAGTTGCTAAATAAATAGGTGAATTTAAGTCCTTTAATTTTTATTCTGAAAATTCAATGGTGAGATCACACATTGTGAACGCTCTATATTCCCTTTCTACCTCGTCAGGCAACATGTACAAGAATGGGAACCCCACTATGCCACTATAGAGAAGTCGTCGACCAAGACACTTTTATGGAAGTGTCCAGCGTGGCATCGGGAATGTGCCCGGTGATGAAGACAATCGTGCTTGTTGTGAATGTCCCGTCCGAATTGTTCATGACTTGCATAACCCAACTCCCAATCCTTAAACTCTTGCTAACATTTTGTTTATCAATCTAAGTAAAGCCACTTAGCTAGTAGCTATAAATTTAAGCCCCAAATCCCCTTGGGATTCGATAAATCGCTCGAGGTTCTTGGGTCAATTAGAAATTAAGAATTTTCTGCCTATGAAAAGAGAGAGAGAGAGAGAGATTTCTACGAGGTAAACAACGGAGGCTACATCGCAAAACCTTAGATCTCAAGGGAGAAATGAAAAACTTTATTTACGGTATCTACGAGTAGTTAATTATTTCTTTAATTTACTTTTAAAAAAATATAGAAAATTAAAAAAAAATGAAATCTAAGGATC
>Ga0325405_1001667_pt1 | contig 22658 bp, 15 predicted proteins | sample PopdelMetagenome_21_FD_205663 | JGI IMG/M metagenome (GOLD analysis project Ga0325405, IMG submission 205663) | Populus deltoides microbial communities from Bellville, Georgia, United States - Xylem-Control-R2 | ecosystem: Host-associated > Plants > Phyllosphere > Stem > Wood/Secondary xylem...
TGATCATTGTCCTTTTATTTTCTTATATTTAGATAAATACTCGAATTAATTTATATATTAATCAAGATTACATTTTTTTCTCCTAATGACTTTAAAAACACACATTCTATATCATTATATTGCATTAAGAGGAATTCAATAAGTTGTTTTGAATTTTAACTTTAAATTTGAATCTAAAAATCTAAGAAATGAAAACATCTCTTTAACCATTAGACCAATTTTTAAAGATCAAAGATAAAAAAAATATATGCATATGCAACATACTATATACATTTTCAACAAAATTACTCTTGTTTTATAAAGGAATAAAGATTCATATGTTTTTTTTTTATTTATAGTTGAATAATTTTGGAAAAGCAGGGTTCAAAAACTGGCAACTTCCTCCACCACTTTGATCTGGCACAAGTCACGACCAGTTAGTTGACATACTTACGTATATGTAAATTGTTTGTATAATTAGTTTTTGTTTTATTTTCCCTCATAATATACTCCATTAATATTCTGTAGAATAATTTCCAGTAAAGATTTATATTTCACAAATCAAAATCAAACAAAAGTAGGCTCATGATAAGACATCAATATTAATTAGACAGCTTGATTAAACATAAATTCACATAACAGTGGGAAATCTTACAGAGGTAACCTGGATAAACTTTCCGAGTCCTCTGCATATCCTCTAATACTGTACATGATTTCATATAGGAGAAGACATAACTTGCACACCTTTTTTTTTTTTTTTTTCACCTTTAAGGCTTAAACTCAAAGCTCACCTTACCACACGCACTTGGAAGTGCTAATTATGAAGATCGTAACAACAACAAAATACTACATATATAATCCTAATTAGAAGTAATTCAAAGCAGTCAACTAGATGGGCTAAGAAGGTGATAAGATCCGTAGTTCTTGGCAAAGCCACATCCTAGATGAATCTTGTCGTCAATATTAGTGTCCTCCACGGCCATCAACACTCTGTAGAAGATATCAACGTTGCACGGTAGTGTAAGAGGGCCTCCAGAGCTGTAACCATACTCAGACTCCGCTTCTTCAAGCAGCATCTTGAATAGTGGGTGGTTCGCATACTCTGTCTTGATCACAAACCTTTGTTTCTGGGGTCCAACATAGACAGAGAAGCAACCTTCAGGGGCTACGCGTCGTTGCCTAGAATGTTTTCGATCATGGTCGTCTTCGAGTGAAACTTTAATGTGTGGATATGATCTGCTCTTTGGTGTTAAAGAACGTACCAGTCTTGATGTTCTCTTGCTTCCCCTGCCAATAGATTTGCATCTCTCCCATGTCTTGATGATCAGATTACCTGCGGTCTTTCCTTTTCCCTTACTCGTATCCATTAAAGAAGCAATTAAGTAGCAAAAGAAAAGTAGGAATATTTTGGACTTAATAACAACCAGACATACCACCTCCTTATAATTAATAACCAGGAGAATGAACTGATAATCTGGTATGAAGTTATTACTCAGAAAGATAAGGAGAAAGAATGCTTTGATAAAAAGTTGATTAGATATATAGTGGATGTTCAGGTGATTAACCTCTATCATAAACCAAATAAACCATAACCTTCACCCTTGGCATCATTGTGTTACTCATATCTACTAAGCAAGGAGAAGTTGTGATCAAAAGGAAACCCAGAAAAGGAAAACAAACCGCAAGAGATTCTTTTGACTATAAAATGACACAAAAAGACGATTCAAGGTGGAGTGGTGCCCATAAATGGAGTATATTTCAAGAATTGGAGAAGGGATGAAGGAGCTGATGGATAAAAAGGGCAAATTAAGGAACAAGAAGAGAGCGGCTCACAAGATATGCATTCACTTGCGTCTTCAAGGGGGCAATCTCGGCATGGATCGATTTTTACAAGCTCTAGCTCAGTTCATATATAAAGCCCACAAATGGACCTTAAATATTGTTGGAGAGGCCCTCTTGTCAACGCAAGAAAGGTTTTTTTCTGTTTTGTTATGCCGTCTCCTTTTTTTTTTAATTTTTTTTTGAGAAATTTGGCTTTCATGATCCCTTCAATGACATGAGGTGGCTAGTTTATGTGAATCGAGAAATTTTCAGACAAGTGGACACTCAGGTTTTACTTTTTTTTTTTTTTTTTTTATGGCTACAAAATAATGTTATTTGTATAGAATTTGTCTTAAATCACCTGCTAGTACGTAATGTTTTTGGATCGAAGCTGCTAGTGGCCTATATATTATGATATATAATTGCAGAATAATAATAATAAATTCTTTGTTTTTTGTCAACAAGGAATCCCTAGCTAGTTAATATTGCAGGTAAATTCGTGGCGGATGGTGAAGCCCAATAGAGAGATGAATATGCTGAAATGATGAAATTAACCTGCATCCGTGTATAAAATCTATTGTTCGAAATTGCATATTAAAGCTAATAATTCATGAATTTTGAAGGGATTATTTATATAAAAATAGCTAACAAAATTATTTTGACATCAATATCACAACGATCTCAAAATATTTTTTTTATTTTAAATAAAAAAATACAAACTACATATTCAAACACATCCTTAGTAAATCTGGATGGAGGTTCGACTAAGAGACATGGTAGACGCTCGCACTTAAACTAGGCTAATTGAATCCTAATTTCATGGAGCTATACAGGGTTCCTCTGTATTCCGATAATTTGAGTTTTGCTTGCATAAGAAATAGGAGGAAAGAGCGAGGAAAAAACTTCGATTATTATATATAAAAAAAAGAGCGCAGAAAAAACAATTTCCATCTCCTAATCCGACCGTTATAAATTTATGGTCAAATTAATTACCATGTACTAGCTAACACAGGCCGACAAGCACTGATTAAAAAAAAACAAAAAAGCCTTCAACGATAAATTATTATATGCATGTGGCCGTCATTTAAAATTAAGAGAGTTTTTATACATTATTATATTTGTCCATATTATTTTATGTCGTGCACATTATTAGTACTTTTATTGTGTAATTATGATTTTGTTATTTAATGTGAAATAACTTATAATCTAGGCGTGATTTACTAAATAAATAAATAAATGATGTGGACAAATTTAATTATTTGTAATGGTTTTGTTAGTTTGGTTTAACACTTTAATTAGATATGTCTAGAGTTATTAGTTTAAGTGATAATTTAAATAATATAAAAAAAAACAACAATAAATTAATTAATAAAAAATCAACAAAAAAAATAAAAAAGAATCATATATGAGCATATTCGGATTATAAAACAACTCAATGTTAATTTAATAGAAAGAAAATCACAAAAAATAAAATAAAAAGTAAAACTTCAAAAAAAAAATCAGCTTTAAAAAGGATAAAAAAAACACAAGAAAACTCATGTGAACCTCCTAAACCTACTTTAATCTTAAAAACTTGCAACTCGTTAAATCCTGAATTTAAATTCAATCGAAAAGCTTGATTGTCAACCAATTTAATTTTCAATGATGAAATCGTTGAAAAATATTAATAAAAAAACTAGTAAAATAAAAAGAAAAATAATAAAAATAATAAGGATAAAATTTTAAAAAATAATTCAAAAAAATAAATAGCAATTAAAAGAATGAGTATCAGGTTTGAAAGATTAAAAAGTCATAGGGAATAAAATTGAAAAATATTTATAATTTGATAGATTATTTATAGATTAAAAAATAATATAAAATAAAATTGAAAAATTTATAAAGGGTTAACCCCATAGAATCAAACCCAAAATATAAAACAACAAAACAAAAAAAATATTAAAAAAAAAAGAAAAGAGAAAAAAACCCAAGAAAAATTGAGCGAACCTTATAAATTTGGTCTAATATCTAAAACATGTAATTTATAAAATCTTGAATATGAATTCAATCAAAAAATTTAAATCTCAGTAAATTTAATTTAGAATAATAAAATCACAGAAAAAATACTAATAAAAAACTTGAAAAAAAAACTGTAAAAAAAAAGAAGTTATTTTACTATTTCAATGTACATTGATGTGTGTCTTGATACATGATGGTATTAATTTTTTTAATTTTAATTTAGTGTTTGTTAAATGAATTGATTTATAAAATAGAAAAGAATAAAATTGACTGTTTCTCATGTCCAACCAGTGATTGCATCGACCGCAACCAGTTTATTAGGCCCACCGGTCAAGTCAATCAGTTTACTAGGCCTTTCATTGATTAGCATATTATTTCGATTTGATGGCATGAGCTCTATCCATAGAGCCTCTGCATTCTGTGTTGTTCCACTTTTATTGAAATGATCAAATCCCTGATGAATCTTTTATTTTTAATTAACCAGAGGAAGGGTTTGAACTTCTTCAAATCCAGTTGCTATTTTTTTTTCCTTCACAAAACTGGATTTCTTACATTTATCTGACCATTTTTTACTTGTTTTCTTGTCACTGCTGATTCGACTTTTGGTTTAAATATATGTATTTCGATGTTTTGATTTGAAGAAAACTTTGATCAGCAAATACAAATTTTAATACTTTTCTCGACTTGGGCATTAGGACATGTTCTCCTCTAGACCAATCATGCCCCATGTAATAATGAAGTGCAACCTTGATTCAGGATTTTCAGGGCAATTTGGTATCTGGATTCTTAGGTCTCCTCGAATGTAGCATCTCAGGAAAGTAATACCAATCAAACACAATATTCTCAAATTCCCGGGAACTTGAATTTCCAACAAGCCAACATTGGTTGAAATCTCATGTCCTGGGAGTTTTTACTCATCCCTTGTACCAAACACTACCCTAGTTATGCTTGCATTTTGTTCATCACTCACTTGGAGCTATGGCAGCTGACTGCACTCTGCAGTAACGGGGATCCTCTGCCTGTGTGCGTGTCCTCACATGCATTGAGTGTTTAAGAATAAGCTTGTGAATACTCGTATGTATGTATCTATCTTCTTGCTTGCATGCAGGTGGATGAATGGATGGGTAGTTGCATTTATGCATGAGATGTTTTATTTTGACAAAGTCAATAATAGATGTGATTATCTTAATTATTAAAGGATTAATGGATTACATTGTATTTCTATGCTCGTCTGTTTTTTATCGTACATAGAAGCTTCATATAATTATGAAATATAACATGTGAAACATAATCATTTGGAGATAACTGGAGTAAACTATCATGGATTTTGGTTCTGAGGGCTACTGGGAGGGGATGGAGGGATATATGGTATCCAAGTTTTAGGATCTCTTAGATTAAATGCAGGCGGAGGTGGAGGTGCTAATGAAGGGATATTCGGTATCCATGTTCTTGGATCTCCTAGATTAAATGCTGGTGGAGGTGGTGGATGGAACAGAGATGGGGCTGGTGGAAAGGGTGGGAGGGGGGGGAGGGGGGGAAATGGGAAGGGCAAAGAGGGTGGGCTTGGAAATGGTAAGTGAGGAAAGGGCAGAAAAGGAATGGGCGGCAGTGGAGGGAAGGGTAGTGATGGAAGTGGAGGGAAGGGAAGGGAAGGAAAGGGTGGCAAGGGAGGGAAGGGCAACGGGGGGAAATTAGGCAAAGGAGGCAAATTAGGCAAAGGAGGCCATGGGAACCCATAAGGTGGGAAGTAAGGGAGAAAAAACTTTGAAGAGTTGAGAGAATTTGGCAACTCTTCTTTATGACTCCCACACAAGGTAATATTTTTTTTGGATGGTCTGTAACTCAAAGCATTCAAGCTGTAAATACAGAGATTATTCTGCTTTGACTTGACTGATATCTCGTTTGTTGAGATCTTTAAACCAGGAACGTTGCAGACTGGAGACGAGCTCCGTATTAAACTTGCTTGGCATACTGATTCAATCGCGAAGCCCTCCACACAGTCAACACCATCAACCTCTGGTACTTCCAGCTTATATATTCCATATTTATCTGTTGTTCTGTTAACAGAGAACTCAATCTTCTCTCTCGTTTTTGGTGAGTTTGCGTTGAATATACATTGAATGTGGACATCCGCACCTGATCAGTCCAATAAGATTGGCAATAAAAAGATTTCAGAGATTTTCTCAACATAAACACGAAATTGAAGATTATAGTTCTAAATTAATGTACCTGGCAAGAAGTAGCTGTGCCTGGAGAAAGTGTTGGTTGAACAGGTATCACAGTAGACAACACCAACAACAGAGATCCGGGAGGTTGGATTGGTTGCTGGTCGAGCAATTGGAGAAAGTGGGAGAGCAAACAAAGTTGCCAGAAAAACAAGAATGATGATGGGAGCCATGGGAGCGGACATGGGAGGAGCAGGAAGAAGCTTCCACAAAAAGCATCTATTAGCTAGTACTTAGTACTCCACCATCATGAAAAGCATATGTAATGTCGAATTATTCCATAGATCTAGAAAAATATACTGTGTGTGCATATAATGAGCCCGTGAGTAGTTTGGTGTTAGGACCAACTGTAACAGGAGAACAAAAATGCTTTATCTATTCACTACAAACAAAGACATGTGAAGAGCTCTTTTGACAGATTAAAGATTCAAACTCTGTAGCAGATAAATGACAGATTTGGAGGCTCTATGATTTCTCATACTGGAACAAATCAGTATCAGGTAGTCCAAGGCATAAAAGGACAAGATTGCAGGGTGGTAGCGTTGTAGTTCTTGGATGTTTTGCATGAAGGCTGTGGCTTGCTTTCTGATCCAATAATTTTATTTATTTTTTCACCTTGCGTTCTTGGCTACATTTTCAGCTCACTAGTCAATTTCCTTGTCATGCGCTGTTCCCATAACCAACATGTTTGTCTTTACAGGACCCAGTTTGAGCTGCTCTATTCAAGTGGCATGCGTCTGATAACAAATGAGAAAGTGTGCTCTTTGGAGTTTGGACCCTGGAAGAGTTCAGACAGGCTGTTTTTTCAGGATTTATTTTCTCCATTTATTTATACCTGATCGCCTGGCTGCCAGTGCTTCGTTTAATGGCACCCGGGATCCTTTGCAATCTTCAAGCCTGTACCCAAGTATTTCACTTTGTGATTTTTTTTTTTTATATATTTAAAGTATAGGTTTATACTCGACATTTTTATTATTAATTACTAGTACTAATTAAAATAATAATGTAAGAGTACACTACCAAGCTTAAAGAGAACAAGCCCAAGCTTAAAGAGAGAGCTTAAAGAGAACAAGCCTAAGCTTCGCAAAGGAAATACACAGTTGAGCTTGTACTAGTAATGGGCTTGAAGAAGTGAATTCTTGCTACCTTGGGCTTCAAGAGGAGGCCCACGACATCTTTCCGGCACAATTATCAGCGTATATCATCATATGTTCAAGAAGTCCTTCAAAACTAAACCGTAATTTTATTTTATTTTTATCAATAAAACTGGATTGTTTGAGAATCAACAGAATTATCAACAGCTTTTAATCAAAATAAAAAAAAACATTAAATCATATTGCATCACCAACTAAGATTTTCAAGTTTGAATATGCTGTCAGTCCATTTATTTTATTCTCAAAATCTAGGTATGTACATGGATCTTAAATACTAAAATTCAAATAAAAATTACTTTTTTACCATAACTTATTTTTTTCTTTAAAATGGATTAAAAAAGAACCATAAAACTTTATAGTAAAACAGTATATTTTCTACAGTTCGAAAAGGGGTGTGTGTGTGTATATATATGGTGGGCCGGAAGTGAATCCCACTTGAAGCCCAACCTGCTTTGTGCCTGCACTCCTTGGTAGATGTGGCATAAAGCCATTTCTGAAATTGGTCAAAGTCAACGATTCCGATTTGTAACGTGGCTGATTATTTGATGACTACGTACAGGGGAAAAAAAGGTGGGGGAAGAGAGAGAGCCATTATTTACACATAGAAGAGGGATCGATTACATTAATTTCATCATTAAACATCCATTCCATTAAAGGAGTTAGAAAAGCTTCACAATAAAAGCTTCGATGGTCACAATCTTAGACAAGAGAGCTCAAATTAAGACAATATGACAATTAGCAAATGTATCGTCATGGAAGAATTAGAAAAAAGAACAAGAAAAGGAGTTAAGCAATTAAAGTTAAACTAAATCTCTTCATTTTTTCCTTGTTAATGATAACTTCCATGTTTTGGACCCATCCTGTGATGTTAACCTGTGGAAAACTAGAATCAAAGCCAAAGTGCTCCAGCTTCCTTGAGGAGGGGCACGAGAGTTCCACTGATATGGGAAGCCATGACTCGGTCCATGGCACCAATTAGCTTCCCTCCAATGAACACAACAGGCACAGATGTTGAGCTCCCAAGCAGCCTCATTAATGCCTTCTCAATCTCTTTCCCTCTTGGATCGTGGTCCAGCTCATAGACAGTTGGGTTCACACCCATCCCACAAAAGAGTCTCTTCACGGCATGACACATGCAACAGCTGCTGATACTAAATACCACAACAGCACTTCCTGATGCCAGCCTCGCAACTTTCTCCAGTGGGTCTGATACCATGCTGGTCCTCATTGGCACATAGTAACCCCATGACTCAGCCTGATGATATTGCATTTTAATTAAATTCCTCGTAATCCCAGAACAAAAACAGCTTGAAACAGCAGAATTAAGAATCTAAAGGAGATGAGAGCTTCAAAATATTGTAAGAATATGAGAGTGCTATGATGGATCGAATAGAGTTGTTGGTGGTGGGGGTTTTATATAGGAGGCGGGTGTTTATGGAGGGCCATGCCTGTAATAAAAATAAGTTTGTCATTTGTTGTCCAAGCGCGTGCTTAGAAGATCTTGTGTTTTTTGCTTTAAAAGGATTGTTGTCTGTATCGAGTGGACATTATGTGGGCACTTATTGAAGGGATTTAAGCTTTGAGATGAAGTAAAGGTGTCAGGTTTAGAAGGCGGCTATTGAATTGTTTGTCTACTGTAGAGAGTATCAGAGTGTACAAGTTTGCCATCCATCGTTTTAAAGCGAAAAAAGAAAATAAAAAGGTGACATTTACTCAGGCATTGATCAGAGACAATGTAACAGGCAGGCGGCTTTTAAAACATTAGACAAACCAAAGCCTGAAACGGAGATGTGTAGAGTATAGACGGCTGTCTCCGTCCTTGTTGTCGGATTGTAAGATGAAAAGGTTTGTTTCTGGTACGTGAAGATTTCACGCATGTTAAGCCAAACATCAAGTCTTCATTTATTTGGATTGGATTAAATCAAAAGAATATATGTATATTGCTTGCATGGCCAACATGATCATCCTTCTCTGGCTTTGTGAATTGACTTGTGCTGTTCAGCTTCGAGAAGTGCAATGGTCAAAGCAAAAAAAGAAGAAGAAGAGCAATAATAATAACAATGAGTAATTGCTAGGTATGATAGCTTTTGCCTTTTCGACCAAAATAAAACTTGTCTGGAAAGTTGGTGCATCTGGACATAATTGTGTGTGTTGTTGATTTGTCCGATGTTCCCACTTAGTGTGTACGTTGCCTTAGTAGTGACCTAATTTCTTGATGTAATGTTATGTTAATGGACAGTGTATGATGTGTATCATAAGAGGATTGGAGCTCCAGGGACATCAACGCCCACAGCTTGGTATAAACCTAGTGCAAATAATCCATTGTATGTTCTTAATTTATGTTTGTTAAGCTTGAATTGGCATCAGCTTCCCTTTTCTTTTATTTTGCTCATTGACATCATCTTCTTTTTGAAAAGTTCCGTTGCTATGTATCTATGATCTCATGCTATTTTGTCGATGCATCGATCCCGTGAGGAAATCATCGAAGACAACATGTGATGAAAAGGCATTGGAGAGCTCCTGTAACGTGTAAAATCACACTTCTGACGTAATGGTTAAAGAATGATAGAGATGCAATAATGTAAAGTCCCTATGGCACAGTGGGCTTTTCAGCGGGATACGTGCTGCGAGGAGGTGGAGAATTAAGCTGGCTCGTAAGAATCGTTAATATACTGTGCTCGGATATATATATTTTTATAAAAATTCAAAGTATCTGTTATAGAAAAATAACTATAGGCATAAACGTTTTTCTTGGTTCTTCTTAATCGCATGTTATAAAAAATTATATGTCACAAAACATTACTTGAATAACAATCAATTTCTTTTAAAAATGGTCATATATATCTTTATTAATTATTTAAATTCATCAAAATATATACCCCTAATTATTTTCCACCAGCGATAATCTTTTTATAAATATAAATGATGATATCAAATATTTGTAGTATATATTTGTATTCATAAAATATAGCTAAAGTACAAGAATTTCATTTATGCAGATTGGATAGAGAAATTAATTTCACCTTTTTAGCATTATTCATCACCAAATTTAATTTCTTCACAAAAGAATATTATGGTCACACAAAGAAAATATTTATTTCAAATATATAATAGAGTAATTGAAATTTTAAAATCTTCGATTTCTACATGATTCTTGTTTTTTATTTGAATAGATTTGGGATTTAATAATTAAAAACTAACGTTTTAATAAAATTGGATCATGTCAGAATATGATAGGATAATTAATTTACTGTTACTTTGGTCTTAAGAATACAATTTTGAGTTTTTAACAGATCTAATAAGGCTTTAATTAATGCTCTAGTCTGAACATTAAATGGTATGATCCCACAACATCGTAATTATCGAACCAGTTTAATTAGCACTAAAATTATTCATTAATTGGTACGAAATGCATATAGCTACAGAAGCGGGAAAAGATCATTTTAACGAATATGTAATGAATAAACTCAAAAAATAAAGAACCAAATAATTGCATAAAATTATCTTTTGTAGCATTGCTCAAAGTTGTCATGATATTTTGAAAGACATGAAAAGGACTGCAGAGGATGATTATTGATTTGTAAAGAGATTGTTTTTCAAATTTTAGGTTATTTTTTCAATTAAATTGATTAATATTAAGTTTTATTTTCAAAGAATATTATAAATGCATTAAAAATAGAAGAACTAAATTCTTATATAGCTTAATAATGATAGAAACTGATATACAAGAACACTTGATGAATACTAAAAATATATCTCATGACTTGAATGATCAATCGTTTGGCTTTATATAACCTTTACAATACTGTAGGGTAACTCATAACTGTTGCCCCCGTGATTCAAGGAATCAGTTATTGTTAGCTAAGAATTGACCACTAACAAACTTACCTGACTTAACTAACTGCCAGCTAAACTAACTAACTAACAACTTTAACAGACTTGCTAACAGTAATGTTGACAGTTATGGACCACTTCTCAACATTCTCTCCTTTAAACTAATTCTGTGTAACAATTAGTTTACGTCAGGCATCACACAAACTCCCATTTGTTCTTAAAGATTTTCAAATGCCTGTAGTTTAACTGGTTTTGTCAGCAGGTCTGCTACTTGATCTTGTGAGTCACAATGCACAAGTTCAATGACTTTATCTCGAGTTAAATCACGTAAGAAATGGAATCTCACATCAATGTGTTTACTGCGTCCATACATAATGGGATTTCTTGAGAGCTTGATGGTTGGATTGTTATCACACATTAAGATGGTGCAACCCTTTTACTCATGGTTTAACTTCTCCAGAATCCTTCTCATCCATACTGCCTGACAAGCACAAGCTGCTGCTGTCATGAATTCTGCTTCAGTTATTGACAGAGTGACTATAAGCTGCTTCTTTGATGACCATGAGACTGCTCCTCCACTTAGCATGAAGACATAGCTGGATGTACTCTTTCTGTCTGTAAGATCTCCTGCATAGTCACTATCAGTGTATGCAATCAGCTGCTTGTTCTCATTCTTCTTGTAGAATATACCATAATTGATGGTGCCCTTCAAGTATCTTAATATTCTTCTAGGAGCTTGTAGATGCACTTCTGTTGGGTTAGACATAAACCTGCTAATAAAGCTCACCCCAAACATGATATCTAGCCTGGTAACAGTGATATATATGAGACTTCCTACTATTTGTTTATAGTACTTATCGATTTTGTTTCCTTCTTCAATTTTGTCAGTTTTGAAGTCAGGGACTATGGGATTCATCACTGCATTACTTTCTTCCATCCCAAACTGTTTCAGAACCTCTAGTGTATATTTTCGTTGATAGATATAGGTCCTATTGGTCTGTTGCAGTACTTCTATGCCTAAGAAGAACCTCATTCTTCCTAGATCAGTCATGTCAAACACCCTCATCATTGATTGTTTGAATTCCAGCATCATTTGCTCATCATCTCCAGTGAAAATCAAGTCATCCACATAGACACTCACAATAAGGATTCTGCCTCCACTAGTTTTAATAAACAAAGTTTGTTCACTGATGCACTTCTGAAATCCTTCATGGCTGAAGTAAGCTTCAATGCGACTAAACTAGACTCTAGGGACTTGTTTTAGTCCATACAAAGCTTTGTGTAGTTTGTAGACCTTGTGTTCATTTCCTTTCTGCTCGTACCCTTTTGGTTGTTCTACAAATAAATCCTCACTTAATTCTCCATGCAGAAAAGCTGACTTAACATCTAATTGATAGATGAGCCAACCTTTTTTAGCAGCTAGTGCAATGATCATCCGAATAGTGTCCATTCTTGCCACAGGAGCAAATACTTCTGTATAATCCACACCATGTTGTTGAGCATAGCCCTTTGCAACTAACCTGGTTTTTAGCTTATCCACTTTACCAGACTCATTTAGCTTGGTCTTGTATATCCATTTCACCCCAATCTTCTTAGTTCCAGCTGGTAATTCAGTTAAACTCCATGTCTCATTCTTTTGAATTGACTCCATTTCAGCATCCATGGCTTCCCTCCACTTGTAACTTTTTACAGCCTCTTCATAGCTCACGGGATTTCCAGAAGTTACAATTGTCATATTCAATTCAGTTTCTTCTTCTGACAGTCCTTCACCAGAGACATAGTCTCTCATCCAATTTGGCATAATTGTCTCCCTTCTTGTATGCAGATTAACATCTTCTTCATAAATTGGAGTGGCATGAGCATTGCTGGATTCTCCAATGCCATTCCAATTTGACTCTGCATCTGAGTCTGCAATATTTTGCTCAATTGCCTCTATATCTTCACTACTGTTTGCTTCATCTCCATCAGTTTCACCTTCTTCTTCCTATTCTAAGTTCATTTGTAACTCCTCTTTGTAACTGATAACCCAGTCCTAGTGTTTTTCTTCTTCAAAGATTATGTCCCTACTGGTTACAATTTTCTTTGTTGCAGGGTCATATAATCTGTAGCCTTTCGATTCTTCGCTTACTCCTAACAATACACAGCACACACTCACACCCAAACACTCTAAAGTGTTCAACCAAGGGCTTCATTCCAGTCCACACTTCTTCTGGAGTCATGTCTTTTACAGCATTAGTAGGGCATCTGTTCAAGACATATATGATCCAGTTTACTGCCTCATCCAAGAAGCTTTTGGGAATCTTCTTTTCTGAAAGCATTGATCTTACCAAGTTCATCACTGTCCTGTTCTTCCTCTTAACCACTCCATTCTGCTGAGGGGTATAGGCTGTAGTTAGCTGTCTTTTGATGCCATTTTGCTTACAGAACTCATTGAATTCCAGTGAGTTGAATTCACCCCCTCTATTTGTTCTTATACCTTTAATGAATTGTCTAGTTTCTTTTTTAACAAGCTTCTTAAAGTGTTGGAAATGCTGAAGAGCTTCTAATTTTTCTGCTAGGAAGTAAACCCAGGCCTCCCTGCTATAATCATCAATGAGGCATAAGAAGTACCTTTTCTTGTTGTTTGAGGTTGGTGTGATTGGGCCACATATGTCTGCATGGATGAGCTGTAGCCTTTGTGATGCACGTCATTGACTCTTCTTTGGAAAAGATTCTCTGTGCTGCTTGTCAGTAATGCAAGCAGTGCATTCTGTAGTTGATGTTGGGAGTTGTGGTAGTCCTCGAACCATCTTCTTATATTGCAAGGTTCTAAGTCCTTTGTGGCTGAGATGACCATATCTGCAATGCCATAAATGTGAAACATCATGTGCATGTGTATGGAAACAAGAAACATCTTTGACTTGAGCCTTTGCTATTAGCACAAACATCCTATTGACTGTCATTCTGGTTTGGATGATCAGGCCTCTCACGGGATGGTAAACCTTATATGTTCCTGATTTGATAAGAATTGCCAGACCCTTTTCTTGTAGCTGACCTATGTTTAAGAGATTATTCTTCAGTTCAGGTACATAGAATACATCAGTAACCATGTGTTGCATACCATCCAAAAACAGCTTGATTTTTCCTTTTCCAATAACTGTCATTTGTGTATTATTCCCAAGCTTTACCAGTTGTCTAAATTCTTCATTCAATTCACAGAACATATCCTTGTCTCCACACATATGGTTTGAGCAGTCAGAGTTAAAAAACCAAGCATCCTCTCGATTGTTGCCATACAATTCTACATGAGACATCAATAGAATTTCTTCTTCATTGTTCAGTTCTGCATAATTTGCCTCCTTGCTCACTATGGGACATTCATACTAAAAATGGCCAAGTTTGTGACATCTATACCATTCCACAATGGTTTTGTCAAAGTTATATCGTCCTCTACCTCTTCCTCCTCCTCTAAAAGCTCGTCTGCCTTGTCCTCTGCCATATGATCTTTCTTCAGATGTCACGTTCAAAGCTTGTTCTTCCATGTTGTGTTTCTAGAATTTTTGTTCATGTACAATCAATGAGCTTTGTAGCTCATCAATTGAGAGAACATCAATGTCTTTAGATTCTTCGATTAAGCATACTATGTAATTGAATCTGTTAGTCAAGGATCGAAGAATCTTCTCCATAATCGTTACATCTCGCATTTGTTCCCCATAGATTCTCATTTTGCTTGCTACAGTCATAACCTTTGCAAAATAGTCAGTGATAATCTCACATGTTTTCATCTCCAGTGTTTCAAACTCCTTCCTTAGTGTTTGAAGGATTGAACGCTTCACTCTTGCATTTCCTTCATATTTCCTCTTCATTGAGTCCCAAATTTATTTAGAGGTGTTCTTCTCTAGGATAGTTTCAAGTATGGTTCTGTTAATGGCCTGAAATAGGTAGTTCTTCACTTTCAGATCTTTGAGTTTTAACTCCTCTAATTTCTTTCGTTGTGTTTCAGTCACACCAGCTCCTTCCTCTGGCTCTGTGTAGCCAGTTTCAACCAAGATCCAGAATTTCTTGGATCTCAAGAAATTCTCCATTAGCATGCTCCAGTGATCGAAATGACCATCAAAACGTGGTATGGCTGGTTGTATAAAATTGTTGTTACTGTCATTCACCATCTCTTAGTTTGGCTCTTCTTTGTTTTGTTTATTCAGTAGAAAAAACAAAGAAACCAATTGCAACTTTCTTTTCCTCTCACTGTAGCTTTATCTTTCTTTTCTTTTCTTTTGCTCTGATACCAATTGATAGAAACTGATATACAAGAACACTTGATGAATACTGAAAATGTATCTCATGACTTGAATGAACAATTGTTTGGCTTTATATAGCCTTTACAATACTGTAGGTAACTAATAAATATTGCCCCCGTGATTTAAGGAATCAGTTATTGTTAGCTAAGAATTGACCTCTAACAAACTTACCTGACTTAACTAACTGCCAGCTAGACTAACTAACTAACAACTTTAACAGACTTGCTAACAGTAATGTTGACAGTTGTGGACTACTTCTCAACAAATAATTAGTTAACTAATAGTTAAACCTCATTGTAAATCGAATATTATTATTCACCGATCAAGAAAAGAAAACAAGAGCAAATGAATCAAAACAAGAAAGTTAGTCAAATAATCCTAAAGTTTAATATTTTTTTCACTTTACGTCCATTTTATTTTTAAATTATAGTTTATATTCCAAGTCAAAATAATTTTTAAATAAGAATAAAAAAAACAATTTATCCTTATACATAATATATTATAAATTATAGTCTCTCTTTCTTTTCGCTAGAACATAATCCAGAACTCAAATCATGACCTAATCTTTTTTTTCTTCTTTTCTCTTCTGAAACCAACCCAAAATTACCATGATTTTTCAATTTCATTAACCCTAAAATTACCAAATCAATTCTTCAATGGCTTTGTGGCATCGCCTCATTTTCTAGCCGTCGACGCCATCTTTCAAATACCAATTTTCATAAAACTCACACCAACCTTGCTTAATCCTGGTTGTTGAAGTAAATTGTTAGGTACTGTTTGTTTGTGTGTTTTAAAAATGTTTTTAAAAAAATTATTATTTTTTATATTTTATTTTAAATTAATATGTTTTTGATATTTTTAGATTATTTTGATATGATAATATCAAAAATAATTTTAAAAAAATAAAAAAATATTATTTTAATATATTTTTAAATAAAAAATATTTTTAAAAATACTGTAATTACTACGTGGAAGAAGCTAAAATCGCTTTCTCTCTTTCTTCAACTCCCTCTGTTTCCCAGTTTCCCTTTTCATTCTATTAATAAAAAAAAAAAAATTGGGGACAAAATGGGGTCCCCGGGGGTGGCAAGAAAATTTTTTTATTCTACTTTATGACAAATCAAAAGTTTCTGTCTTTGTTGAAATGAGCACACAGTTTTATTTCATAAAATAAATAAATAGAAGCCAAAGTACTGGGAACTTAGCTGAAGGATGAGTCATGCAAGCTAAAATTTGGTGGCCCTCTCATTGGAGTGCACTTGCCACTTGTAAGGCATAAAAGAAGAGTGGGACTGAGGATGAACAAATGTCAAATTGCATGCTTCTCTTTTCCTTTTTCCTCGTATGAAATGAAGTTGATAAATGATAACCCCTGCTGTAGACTGTAGTTGATAGCTTGATTCTCGTTGTTCATGAAGAAGGACAATTTTTTAGTTTGCATTCACACTAGCAAGGTAACCTCTACTGTTTAATTAGTAGAGAATGGACATGCATTGCTGTTTGCGAGCAGAGCAAGTTTTTCGCATGTAAATGTCATCAGATTATAGAATATAAACTGTAATTTTCAAGAAATTTTTCTGGAAAAAACTAAATCACACGAGTAATTTTCCCAGTATAAAATAAGACTTCAAAGTACAAGAGTCATTTTCACTCTACTGTACAATTCGACTTCAGCCCTGCGGTTGAAATACAGAGGCAAGTATTATAATGCATCTCAATGTACGTACCCTGGGCTCGGTACATAGTACATACATGCAAATAGCAAAAGCAATACCGTGATAGAGGGAAAAGGAAAAAAAGGGGAGGGGCTCTTTTATTTCTCTGGTGGTGTGTTCACCTAAAGCAGAGACAATAATGACAAAACAACAGTTGCTAGCTATAACACAGACGACGTCTGTAAAACCAAACATAAGAAAAGAAGGGAAGGCGTGGCCTGCGTCACAGGCCTATCCAGGCGGCGCTGCTGTTGGGTACGGTCGTGCTGAACACCGGCGAAAGATGAGGATTCTTGATGTCCCGAAATCTAGCTTGCCATTACGGAGATTCCTTCTTTTTTGTTACCTTTTTAGCTTGTTACATGCACTATCGTTTATTCTCTGGTTTTTCTTTGCTCACGGTATTTAAGCATGCAACAAAATATCCTTTCCTGTCATATAGTTGACCTCTGATGTCTGAAGAAGAACATGGACATGCCATGCTTAATTATCCCATGAAATATCCACCGTTCAAGGGCAGTTTAGCCAGTGTAGCGGTAATTTTCTGTTGTAAACAAATACTGGTAATTAATTAGTAATTTCCAAGAAAAACAAGAAACAGTGATTATCTCATCAGGTCATACGCTTTTTTTTAAATGTAAAAAAAATAAAATTGTAAAGACGTTGCTAGCAGAAAAAAATTCAATCATGAACTAAAAAATTTGATGTATACTTACTTGACAACAAACTTATAAAATATTAAGATATTCACATGTTATTCAACATATTATGAAAAGATATATATATTGTCAATATTGTGAAAGCATCTCAATAATCTTTCTTGATAACAAAAAAAAATTAAATAGAATTTAATAAAATAATATCTAAGATATATTTTTAATTCATCTAAGAATTAAAAAAAAAACAAAAATAAAGACCAACTAACAAAATATTAGAGGGTGAAATGGGAAACAAAACTTTTAATTTTAAAAAAATAACTCGATTCAACTCGGGTTAAACTATCAAACATATAACCTAGATATAAAAATGGAACAATTTTATAGAAAGCAAAACAAAAAAAAAATCAAATCTCGATTCTCAACCAACCTAATATTGAAGGATGAAATTTTAAAAAAAATCAATTTAAAAAAAAATAGAAAACTACTCAAGTCAACATGAATTAACTTGCCAAACACACAGCCTAAGTTATGAAACCAAGATAACCCATATAAAATAAATTGAAAAAAATTATGAAACTCAATTAAAAATTAATTCAATTCAGAAGAATAAAATAAAAAAATCAATTAATAAAAAGGAGTTAAACAAAACAACCCTAGCAAACCCTATTAAGCCCACCAACCCTTGTGAATCGAGTAATGCAAACGGGATAAACTATTGGAAGGAAAAAAAATATGAAGCATAATTCTCAAATCAATCTAATGTCAAATAATCAAAAAAAGAATTCAATTTGAAGGAAAAAAAAAACCAAGCTAACCTGGGTTAACAAACTAAACATGTGACTCATGTCATGAGATTAAGAGATAACTCCATAAAAATAAAAATAAAAATAAAAAAAACTTATAAAGCTCAATTCCAAAAAGAAAAACCCAATATTGAAGGATAAAATTAAAAAAAAATAATTTATAAAAAAACATAAAAAAAAACCAAAATTAACCTGAGTTAACCTTTCAAACATGTGATTCGAGGCACAAAACCAGGATTACCCTGTAAAAGACAATCTAAAAAAATCATGAAACTCAATTCTCAATAAATCTAATGTTAAGTGATGAAATTGATGAAAAAAAATCAATTCAAAAAAGGAAAAAATACAAAATAAGTAGCAATTAAAAGAATAATTTCAAATTTGACATAAAAATAAAATGATACAACTCCTTGCAATTTTAGATTGATTAGGGTGCAAACAAAGAGAGAAGAAGAGAGAAAAAAAAAAGAAGGAGAAGAAAGAAAAGCTAGTTGTAGCCTTATCATCGCTTGTCCATTGCACTTGGCGTCTCCCATAAAAGACCTTGCCGAGTCACTTTCAACATAGCCAAGAACAATGATATTCTGACAATAGAGAAAGTCACATGCTTTGCCGGAGTACAACAACTTTCCTCCCATGTTGACGTGTGGTTGCATTCTCCATCTAGTTTGACATTTCTTGTGCACTTAAATCCCTCATAGTTGTTTTAGTTTTAAATTTGGTCCTTAAAGTCTCAATTGTTTTATATCAATAAAATTTAATTTAATTTTTCCCATTAACTAAGCACTAATTTTATTTTCTTGATACTGTGAGATACTCATTTCTCATATCTAGGTAACTAAAACAAATAATTAAGTCTAATTCCAAATAAATTTAATGTAAAGGGATCAAATAAAAAAAAATTGAGCGAAAGAAGTTGGATATTTTCCCTGCCCATACAATTAAATCGTTTATGCTAGCAAAAAAAAAAGGGTTGAATATTTTTTAATGTTCAAATTTGGTCCTCAACCGAGCAATCAACCGAGTTGTAAAATATTTTTTTAATATATACAATTCTCTAATCTAGACAACTAAAACAAACTACCAAGTCAATCTCAAATAAATCTAAATTTAAATGAACAAACTGAAAAAAAAAATCTAGGAATAGAAACAGAATAGCCAAAGGACCAAAAAAAATAGAAGAGAAAACACTAAAAAACAATGTTATAATCCACACTGTTTTATTTCTTGTTGAACAGTAAAAAAGCCATACCCCTTTCTATATCTGAACTGTGTTGGATTTACTATCGCAACATTCTCCTCTCTATAAAAATCTGATTAAACTTTTGCTCTTGAATCGGGCTTATTTGAGAGTGTAGTTGTGATTGTTTTTTAAAGTGTTTTTTATATTAAAATGCATTAAAATAATAATTTTTTATTTTTAAAAATTTATTTTTGAGATCAGTGCATCAAAACGATCCAAAACATATAAAAACAATTAATTTTTAGCTAAAAATAATTTTGAATTTTTTAAAAACGTGGATTGACCCGGTTTCAACCGAGCTCATAAAACTCGAGTTTTAATATAGTGTTCAAGTTTGAATTATTAATTGAGTTTGTTTAAAACCATGCAAAATTCAAATAGATTTTAATATAATATTAATTAACAATAATTTTTTTCTCGTGTATTATATTTATTATATTTTTGTTTCACTCCGTGTAAATTATAATCTCATCTTCAACGTTTATAGAATATCTCAATATGATAGTATCATATTTTCCAATAAAAAAATATTTTCTATCTCTATTTGTGTTCATTTTAATTTGTTCATTTTTCTTTACTTTTTGGATGATGTTGAGATATCATACAAACTTTGGGGATGAAATTAGAATTTACACTCTTGATGAAAATGGGGAAAAAATGAAAAATGTGGGGGCTGATTGAAATAAAAATAAAATATATCCGGTCTAGTTGAAATAAATCAAAGGTTTTAGATGAAATTGAAACACCACATAAACTTCAAGGGGGCAAGTTGAAAATTTACCCTAATATTTTATATAAAGTGGTTCGTCTTGCTGCCTTTGGCCCATTGAGTGCTCTGTTCTTGCTCAGATGATTAAAAGAGAAGATAAAATTAAAAGGCATCTGCGTGTCTAAACTTCTACAAGTGTACAATCGAGCAGGCACGGCGTACTGACAGAGTAACTTCTTGCGATGGCCCAATCGAGCCCAAATGGGACTGCGGAAAGATAGGCTGGGCTTGACTAGTCTGGGCTTGGTTAGTCTGGGCTTGACTCGCCTGCCTCTGGCTATCGTCCTATTTTTCAATTGTTGCCTTTTGTATTTGTTCAACGCATACATAATTAACTAGCTACATGCCTGCGTTACGCTACGGGCAGTTACAATTTTTTTTTTTATTTATTTATCAAATGCAAGAAAAATAATTTTAGCATCAACAAAACGTCTTGCTGAGAAAAATATTAAATTAACATGTCTTATTTTAATAAGAAAATACTTTTTTTCAATAAAAAAATTTCCTATTATAAAAATGGCAAGCAATTAGAATTAATAAAAAAAAGCTAAATGATTTGAAGGCTAAAAAATACTTCTTTTTAGTTAAAACTCGTTACCTAACTAAACAGTAGCTTTATTTTTGCATTTTACTTAACCAAAATAATTATTTTTTGAATAACTTATTTGAGCCATAAATCAGAGTTCTATTAAAAATACAAAAAAAAAAAAAAACAATTATATCTTAACATCCTTGAGGTCAAAGGCAAACCCGCTAGTTGGATAATTTTTTTTTTAACACCAAAAAAAGCGTTCATTGCAAACATATTTTATAGCAGCAAGAATTTTTTTAATTGCAAATAAAAAATTGTATGTGTTCGTTTAATAATTAAACAGATGAAGAATTAAAGATGTTAGTATACGTTATTGTATTTTTTATTGACTTTAAAAGATTCTAATTCACCCACCATATATATAAATAAACCGTGCGATAGGCTCAAATGGATTTAATAATTTCATTTTCTGTTTTTGAAATTTTTCTATCCAATTATATGACAATAAAAGCTAATATGCGCGCACAGGAAAGTTACCAAATAAGATTTAAGAAAAAAAAATTTGTTGGAAGGGGCTGCAAAAAAAAAAAAGAAAAGAGGAATGCTTGCTAATATTATAAAAAATAATGCTATAAAATTTCTTGAAAAAAATTTTGAATATAATCTAATTAATCAATCAAATATCCAAAAAAAATTAGCTATCGAATAGAATTTAGAAAAAAAATCATGAAGAGTTGTATAAAAAAAATATTTGCTAATATAATAAAAAAAACCTATGATTGCATAAAAAAAAAGCTCACATGCTTGGCTTGTTTTGTTTTTATTTTTTTCTTTTGTTTTTCCAAATAGATTTATTAAAAAATAATTTGAAAAGCAAACCTTGCCTATTAGAAAGAGGTTTGACCACCACCGAGAGCTCTTTTTAATATATTAAAAAAACACATATAAACCATGCGTTGTCTGCTAGTCTAGATTTTAGTGATTAATAGATGCTGTAAAGTTGTTTCAATGGAATTTCATACATAAAAAAATCCTTTCTTAACTTATTTTTGATTAAAAAACATCTAAAAACACTCTAAAGACTTTAATAAACTCATTTATGATATTACAGAACCCAAAATTTGATTAAATACTCGAATTCAAAACACTTCCCAACCCTATTTTAACCCTATGAAGCAACGTAAATGAAAAAAAAAAACAACCAAGTTGAACACTTCTTACAAAATGAAATTTGTAAATAATAAGATTAATTTTTTGTTAGTTAAAATGACCCAATGATAATTTTCTTTTTTTTTCTCTAAAACTAAAGGACTAAAAATTAAAGAAAACAAAGTTTTAAATCAAAAATAAATTTCAAAAACTAAAAAGATTGTGATTGTATTAGCTAAAAAGTAGGCGGATCAAAATTAAATTTTCACGTTAATTTAAAATGGCCACCTAATTTTTTCATGGTTTTCACCATGGTCCTCTGAGTTTGAATATTTTCATTCCTTAGCAATTAATCAAAAATCTGGCCACAAACGAGTCATAGAAAAAAAAGTGTGATGATCAAATCACCATTAAAATCTTGAGTGTGTGGATAGTGAATTTTGCATATTGAAACCTCTACCTCTTTTAGTTTTTTCCATGATATAATATAATATTCTACCAAG
>Ga0325405_1001669_pt1 | contig 22648 bp, 18 predicted proteins | sample PopdelMetagenome_21_FD_205663 | JGI IMG/M metagenome (GOLD analysis project Ga0325405, IMG submission 205663) | Populus deltoides microbial communities from Bellville, Georgia, United States - Xylem-Control-R2 | ecosystem: Host-associated > Plants > Phyllosphere > Stem > Wood/Secondary xylem...
AAGGTGGACTTCAAGAGAATTTGTAATAATAAAGAGCAAGCCTTGATTAATCTGAGTCATATTCAAGAGGGGCTTGTTGGTGGAACCAAGACCATTACACAAGGATTGGGAGAAGAAGACTAGATTTGGACAGTTTGATGTTTCGTTACTCTTTTGGTCATAACTGGAGCTACACATAGAATTTTGATGTGATTCTAGTTGGGATGGAAACTAGACTTCCATACCTTTACAACGGTATATGGCATGCCTTCTAATTCATTAAGACGAGAGAGAACCATCCATTTTAAGTTGGGCCTTACTGCTGCTAGACAGAATATGGAAACAACGAACTTGTCTTATTTAATTAGTTGGGCTATCAAACTTTATTTATTTTGAGAGAAGACAACTTGTTTGGGTTTTAGACTTGTTTATTTTGTTTATTTTAATTATTTTGGGCTACTTTTAGCTTAGGTTGATTATTATTTAAATTGGGTTTATGTGAGATCCATTAGGAAAACTAGGGTTTTGGCTTAGAGTTTAAATACTCTTTAGGAATATTTTTAGGGCAGACTTTTTATAATATTTTCAGCATTGTAACCGACTTTTGGTTGCTCAATCTTGGTTCTTGATTGAACTTTCAACTCTTCAAAGAATTGACCATTCTTTGTTGTGAATTTATACTTCTTTTGCTCGTCTCCAGGTGTAGGCGTTGTGATGGAGTTGGTTTATAGTCTTGTTGCCTTGGAGCAAGTCTTTTATTGTGATAAGCTCATTTAAATCTTAACAAACTTGGGTTAGATTGATCTTGGGGTTGCGAATACCATTAAATTCCGTTAGGGTTCGCATCAAGAAGGGAGGTGAATCTGGAAGCAGCAATTGAGATTTCTATTCATGCTTTGGCAGGTTCTCTGAGCCCCAAAACCATGTGCATTCTTGGGCATGTCAATGGTTGTGTTGTGGTGCTCCTCATCGATACCGAGGGCACACATAATTTCATGGACCCCTCAATTCAATAACGAGCGTATCTTCATTCACAATCAACAACATGACTCTTGGTTAGAGTGGCCAATGGGGATAGTTTTTTCAATAAAGGAAAATGTGCGGATATTTAGTTTCACATGCAGGGTAACACTTATCACACATATATTTATGTTTTGACTTTGGGTGGTTGTGATATTGTATTAGAAGTTCAATGGGTCAATACCTTGGGGCCTATTTTATGGGATTTTGTTAAACTAAGCATGGAATTTAATCTGTTGGATTCTAGGCATGTTTTACAAGGCATTACACCCACAGAAGTTTCCTTGATGGATAGGGAGCAGTTTGGAAAAGCTATGAATCAAGACAAGCGAGGTTTGATATTACAGCTTTTTCCACCTGATGTATTTTGCATTTCTACTCTTGAAATTGACCTCTTTCTTACTAATTTACTTGATAAATTCTAGAAAGATTTTAGTGAACCCATGGGACTTTCACCAAATCATGACCACAATCATAATATTGTTCTTCAACCAGGGGTTAAACCAGTCTGTGTTGGACCATATCGATACCCTTGTTTTCAAAAAACTGAAATTGAAAAACTTGTTAATAACATGCTTATTTTGGGTATCATTCGACCTAGTCCTAGTCCATTTTCTTCTCCGGGTCTTTTAATTCGTAAACAGGATGGTAATTGGCGTCTTTGTGTTGATTAGAGAGCCTTAAATACAGATACCATTAAGGCCAAATTTCCTACTTCTATTGTGGACAAACTTCTAGATGAGTTGCATGGGGCAACTATCTTTAGTAAATTAGACTTACGTTTCGGGTATCATCAAATTCGAGTTAATCTCGAGGATTTCCCAAAAACTGATTTCCTCACTTATGAAGGCCATCACGAATTTCTTGTAATGCCTTTCGACCTTACAAATGCTCCACCCACTTTTCAATCTCTCATGAATCATATTTTTAAGCCTTTCTTGCGAAAATTCATGTTAGTTTTCTTTGATGACATTCTTATTTATAGCACCAACTCCGAAGAGCATCGACAACATTTAATATTGGTATTGAATATTTGAAAACATCATCAGCTTTTTGCAAAAAAATCTAAATGTTCCTTTGGATGTCAAGAGATGGATTATCTTGACCATTTGATCTCTAAGAAAGGAGTCTGGGCTGATAAAAAAAATGAATATATGTTAAATTGGTCTTTTCCTTCCACCCTGGTTTTCTTGGTCTCATAGGGTATTATCGTAAATTCATCAAAGGATATGGTTTTATTGTTGCTCCTTTAACTTTTTTACTCTAGAAAAATTCATTTGAGTGGACCTTTATAGCTAAAGAAGCTTTCACTGCCCTTAAGAATGTTGTGATCAACCCCCCTATTTTAATTCTTCCTGACTTTACTAAACACTTTATTATTTAATATGATGCTTCTAGTTGTGGTATAGGTGTTGTACTGATGCAACAGGAAAGGTCCATTGCCTTTATGAGTCGGGTTATTCATGGGAAGGCCTTGCACTTTTCTACATATGAAAAGGAGCTCATGACCTTGGTTTTGGTAGTCAAGAAGTGGCGTTCTAATGTTTTGGAGCAAACTTTTCAAGTGTAGATGGATCATTAAAGTCTAAAATACCTACTTAAGCAGAAAAAGTGGGGACACCCATATAACAAAAATGGCTAACTAAATTGTTGGGCTTTGATTTTTCGGTGGAATACAAGAAGGGAAAAGAAAATCTAGTCGTTGATGCCTACTCTAGGCAATTTGACAATGCACTAGCCACGTTGACTGCCTTGTCATTTCCTTTTGATAATTGGATTTCAAATTTACGGGACTCCTATTCAGAGGATCCTAAATTACAGAAACTGATTTCTGATTTTGCAGGATAATGTCTAGATGAGACCAAATATGTCATGAAGGATGGGTTATTATTTTACAAAGGCAAGATGTATATTAGTGATTCTACTACTCTCAACGATCAGTTGCTCCACTTATCTCATGGAAGCCCTTAGACAGGCAACTCAGGGTTCCATAAAACTCTCTCTTGGGCTAGAGCTAACTTTAATTGAAAAGGCATGAAGGCTGACATTAAGAATTTCATTAAGGAGTGTGATATTTTCCAACGCAACAAAATTGAAACCATCCATCCAACAGGTCTTCTCCAACCTTTGTCTATTCCTATAAGGGTATGGTTGGATATCTCCTTAGACTTTATTGAAGGGCTGCCTCTTTCTAATGGATTCAATGTGATTTTGGTCATGGTTGACAGATTGAGCAAGTATATGCATTTCATCTCAATTACACATTCTTATACAGCCACTAAAATCATATAGATTTTTATTGTTAATATTTTTAAATTACATGGAATGCCTAACTTCATTGTCAGTGACAGAAATATTTTGGAAAGAACTGTTTAAATTGCATAGGACTGAGCTCAAAATTTCATCGGCTTATCATCCCCAAACAAATGGTTAAACAGAGATTGTGAATAAGTGTGTGGAGCAGTATTTACAGTATTTTTCTAGGGATAAGCCTAAAAAGTGGTCTCGGTGGTTGCCTCCTGCGGATTTGTGGTATAATATGAACATTCATGCTTCCACTAAACTTTCATCATTTGAGGCAGTTTATGGATACCCACTCCCACCTTTGTTAGCTCATTCATTGGGAACAATTACGGTTCAGTCTATAAAAAACACCTTGAGGAGCTGGGATCAGATTTTGCGCCTATTATGTGAGAACTACAGGTGGCCCAAGAGAGGATGAAGCATTTTGCATATTTAAAATGTATTGAACAACATTTTGAAATAAGAGATTTGGTCTACATCTCCAACCATATAAACAACATTTGGTTGTGCAGCGTAAAAATTTTAAGCTTTTTTCCTAGATTTTATGGGTCCTATCAAATCATGGAGCGGATTGATGGTGTTACTTATCATTTGGACCTTCCCTTCACCTCCCTCCTTCATCCCGTGTTTCATGTATTGGTCTTGAAGAAGAAGCTGGGTGCTTGAAATATGCTGGTGAATACAATCCCTCCATTAATTGTTGGTGGAGGGCCACAAGCTGAGCCTAAAGAAATCTTGCAATGGCACCTTAAGAAGAAGAATAGACGAGCTGTCAGTGAGTTGTTAGTCAAATGAAAAGGGCTAGAAGTCGATGATGCCTCCTGGGTTGAATTTCATAAGTTGCAAAAAAACTTCCCTGACATTGAGGGCACGGTGTTCTGATGGGGCAGGATTGTCATGGGTCTGTTAGGAGGACATGGTTTTAGGTGATCTAGACGTGGGGTCTTGAAAAAATAGGGTTGTAATATTGCCTGAGTCTTTGGGTATTTAATATAATTTGGGATATGTAGTTAATTATGTGGTTGTTACTTCAAAGTGTTTTACGCAATACTGATAGTTATTAATTATGGGTTGTTAGTTATTGTTTAATTTTTATAAGTAGTGAACTGGTGGTCAATTATTTATTATTTAAATTATTATTATAAATAAAAAAATATCCAGAATTTCATCCAATACGAGCAAGCACTGAGGACTTCGTCCATGGAGTGGCTATTTAATTATTCTCTATTAACGAGTCCCTTACATTCAGTGGCTAGGTTTGATCTTTCATGGGGTGACCCGGATTATCACCAGGAGATTTTGGAGAACTTGAAGGCTGCCGTCAAGACCACTAAGAAGCTCTATGTTGTACGTTTCTTTTTTTATTCATTTAGTTTTCTAAATTATTTATTACGCTAATTGTAATAGTAGTAGTAGTTGAAACAATTTGTTTCCTTCAGGTGATGCTCGACACTGTGGGAGCTGAGTTGCAGGTTGTTAATAAAAAGCGGCAGCCCCATTTCACTTCTGGCAGATGATTTTGTTATTCTGACTCCAGATCAACAACGGGAAGCTTCTTCTGAAGTTCTCCCCATCAATTTTGATGGACTACCTGAGGTTTGTTCTATATATTCGTTCATCATTTCTGCAAACATACTGTTGGTGTAATAATTGTTCTGTCTTTCTTTTTGATGGAACCATTATTGGTTAAGGGTAGGTGTATGTAATGCAAATTACCACTCTAAAAATCCAGATCAAACTTAGTGCTTTATGATGCTTTAAAGAGTTTGAAAGGTTTGATTATGTAGAAATCTGGGTAGCCATGGGGACGAACAAGAAGTTAAAACTTTGAATAAAAGAAATATGGTTTTTCTACTATTTAACAATCCAATTTGTGACATTATTTTTTATCATCTGTTTATCATACATAAAATTAAGTGTATTGGTTTTCCTTTCTGGATCAAAGGAACTGTGAGTTTATTGATAAATATGAATTTTTATACAATTTTCATTACTATCAATCTGGTCTTTGTAGGCAGTGAAGCCAGGAGACACCATTTTTATTGGTCAACACCTTTACTGGCAATGAAACTACTTCTGTATGGCTGGAGGTAAGAGAAGGACAACATTGGTTGCTAATCATTGATTATAGTCTTCTGTCTAGTTCTTTACAATGTAAATTTTATTCAGTCATTGTCTGAAGGGAAGTGGGATTCTTGCTTTGGTGTTTAAATATTATCCTCCAAACAAGGAGGTTAAAATCTAACCTACAGCTTTATTATTATTATTATTCTCTCTCACTTCTTTTTTACATAAAGAATACACTCAAATAATTTTTATTTCTTTCTATGCAATTGTTACTAATATTTTACTTATTTTCTCTCTTTCCACCAACAATTTCTCTTACAACTTATTAATAAACCAGCTATCATCAAAAACTAACTTTTACATCAAATTTACCCTTTAATAATTCATATTCATTTTTAACCTGGTACCAGAGGCCACCTAAGGTTTAAAGAAGTTGAGATTGCTCATAGGAACTTCGTCACAATACTGTTCATACTGTGTGCGTGTGATTCCGGGAAGAAAATGCTTATGGATGACCTGTAGTGATTTTCCTGGAATTGAATTGAGCTGGTTTTTGAGGTGAAGGGCAATGTGTCATATAGAATTCGGCAACCTTGGCTGGGTCTTTATTCACTTGGCATGCCTCAACTTCCTACTCTTTCAGATAAAGATAAGTAGGTCAGTCCTGAATCTATCTTCGTATAATATTTATCCATTTTCTTTCACGGGATATCGTGGTCTGCTTCATTTATTTCTTTTAAGTTCTATGCCTGATTTTTTCCCTTTCTGGGAGTTCAAAACAAAATTGATTTCCTCTCGCTGTCGTATACATGGCATGCAGAAGATGGATGCCATGTAAGTATTTTCCTGATTCAATGCCCTTTTGTTGCATCCTGGCTTGTTGAACAAGTGATCTTCCTGTATTTGCATAAGAAGCTCGTGTCTTTATGGCTCCAGTAAGAGTCCTTTTTTTTTCTTCACTGCGAAGCAGGCCCGTGGGTACTTATCTAAGCTGGGTGATCTATGTCAGACTCAAACTCTTGCCAAGATTGAGAATATAGAGGTTTTTAGCATATACCAACCATTATCTCATAACTCAACTATTTTCCATCGAGGTGAACTAAAAGCAATGTTATTTTTGTGCTTATTTAAATGTTTCTTTGTTTCAGGGGTTAATCCATTTTGATGAGATATTACAAGAAGCTGATGGCATTATCCTTTCCAGAAGGGAATTTGGGCATAGGTCTCCCACCAGAGAGGGTTAGTTTCTAAGTTTAATGAAGCAGTCATAGTGTGTATAGCATAAAGTTCTTGTGTGTTTGATTCAATGGCTATATAAGATTTAAGATGTCTAGATCTGCGTATACTTGCCTCTGCTGATGCAATACAAATTGCTGACATCTTCTGTGTTTTATTATGCTAGTCAACTTGTCATGTATTCCACCTTAGGTGTTCATTTTCTAATTTTCACGAAGTAGTCACTGTATAGCATAAAGCTCTTGCACATTTGATTCAGTGGCTATTTAAGATGCCTGGATATTCTATAGATTTTTTGATTTTGGATCTTGCCTCGTTACAAAATTCCTAGTTTCTTCTTCAAAGCTCGAATCTTCTAATCATCTTCCATTTGTTGAAGAGCAGATAAATTATCCTGCAGGGACGTTTTAATTTTTGGGTAGGAAAAGCCAAGCTTTAAAAGTCATTCTTTTGCTTGTAAACAACTTGATTACCAAAGCTTTAGCCTTCCCCTTTCAATGGAAAGTACAATTGATTTTAAATAGGATTTTTTTCATTTCTAGGAAGTATAAAACCAAAATTAAACCAAAATCTATGTAGAGACAAATAATTACATTATATTTTTTTTGTAAATTTAGAATTCATACACTTATTAGTATCATTGTGATGAAAACCATTCAACAAAATTAACTTGTCAAACTTTTCATGCTATTATTTCAGAGTTGTTTTAAACCATATAAGACTTTACCAATTTACAAACGTTTTCTTCATTTTCAAGAAGTATAAAACCCTCAGGTTACTCCATATACACTTTCTCCTTTAAATCACCATTAAGGAAAGCCATCTTTTCATTCATTTGATGAACATACAGTTTATAAATTGATTGCTAGTGCAAATAAAACTCTAATTGATGTAATTCTTGCCACCAGAGAATAAGTATTAAAATAATCAACACCCTTTTTTTGAATAAAACCTTTGACAACTAATCTTACCTTGAAGGTTTGTATAAAACCATTGGTATTGTATTTTCTTGTAAACACTCATTTACATCCTATTGGCTTAGAATTTGGAGGTAAATCTACTAGGACCTAAGTATTGTTAGACAATATTGAATCCATTTCATCATTTACCGTTTCTTTTCAAAAAACAATATCTCTAGAAGACATAGCTTGATAGAATGTCTTTGGATCATCTTCTATATTTAGGATCATAGGTGTCCTTTTCAATACTGAAGTTCCATCACATTCCACTAAAAATACAATTGAATCAGTAGAAATAAAATTTATATCCATGTGTTTTTCCTTTCTAACTCTTTGATTTCTTCTAAGTTCACTTGATCATATTACTTCTAATTTTTTACGTTTTTTACTTATCGCTGAGCTAGAAGTTATTCTTTTTCCTTCTAACTCTTTGATTTCTTCTAAGTTCACTTGAACATATTACTTCTAGTTTTTTATGTTTTTCACTTAACGCTGAGCTAGAAGTCATTACTTTTAAATTTGGTTCTTGCACATTTGAATTACTTATGAATTTATTTTCGATAAATTCAACATATACAAATTCACAATCACATTAGTTTTTAAATCCAAAAGCCTATAAGCCATTGAATTTTGTGCATAACTAACAAAAACACTCTTAAGGCCTCTGGGTTCTAATTTTATTTTTTGAGAATCAGAAACTTTATAAAAAGCTACACACCCCCACACTTTAAAATAATTCAACTTTGTTTTTTTATCGTTCCATGCTTCATAGGGAGAAACATTTAATTTTTTAGATGATACTCTATTATGGTGCAGTAAGTAAAGTTTCATCCTATAAATTATTTGGTAAATTAACATTCAAAAGCATGACATTGACCATATCTACTAAGGTCCATTTTTTCTTTTAGCAAGTCTATTATGTTGTGGTGTATAAGGTGCTGTCATTTGATGAATTATTTCGTTTTCCTCACAAAATATAGACAACTCTTTAGAAAAGTATTCTCCATTTATATCACTTCTAAGAATTTTAATTTTCCTGTCCTTTTGATTGTTTACCATTTTCTTGAATTCTTTGAGTTTTCCAAAGGCTTTGTCTTTAGTTTTTAACAAGTAAACATAGGTAAATTAGAATAATCATTAATAAAAGTTATGAAATATCTTTTCTCACCCCCTGTTAACATACCATTTATTTCACATATATCATAATGGACCAACTCAAGTAATTGAGAGTTCCTTTCTACTTTAGGAAAGAGCTTCTTTGTCATCTTTACTTAAATACATACTTCACATTTGTTATTATGATCATGCTGATATGAAATATAACCATGCTTTCAAATATATTTCAAATATCTATAATTTAAATGTCCTAATTTGGCATGCTAAAGAAGAGAAGTAAATTCAACCATATAAGCTGAAATAATGATTATATTAATACTGAACTTAAACATGCCATCACAAGAATAACCCTTTCCCACAAACATTCCACTCTTAGTTACAATAACCTTATTAGACTAAAAAACAATCTTGAACCCTTTCTTGCTCAAGAGACTAGCAAATACAAGATTTTTCCTAATCTCAAGAATATGAAACACATTGACTAAAGATAATTTTTGTTTAAAAGTAAAGTACAACTCAATAGTTCATTTTCTCAAAGCTTTGGTAGAATTATGGTTGCCCATCAAAACCTCTTTATGTTTTTTCAATTCTTCATATGTCTTGAACCATGCTTTGTTGTTGCAAACATGAACTATTGCATTAGAATCCAGTCATCAATATGAAGTCTTCACAATATTAGTTGTCATATTTAATTTCGTAATCATTCCAATGTGAATGTTTGAAACCATGACAATTAACTCCCTAACTTCATCATTTTCAACCATATTCACTTTGAAAGAACCACCTTTCTTGTTGAAATTCTTGAATCTGCACTCTTTTATGTAGTGCCTTCTATTTCCACAATGGAAACAAACTCTATGCTTCTTGTTAACATTTTGTTTCTTCTTGAATTTGTTTCTATTCTTTTGCACTTTCAGATTGTTTTGAGACATTATCAAACCAGTTTCAGAATCAAATTCACTTTATAATTTATTGCTTGCAATTCACACATACGAGATTGAACCTTAATTTGCAAGTGTGTTTGACATTGTTCAAAGGTATAATTGTTTGTAGAATGCAACATCCTCTTCCTATATTCATTCCAAGATGAAGGAAGTTTTGATAAAACAACCCCCACTTGAAGTGAATCAGGAACTTTGATATCCAGATCACTAAGTTTTGATATCAACATTTGAATTTCATAGACTTGATCCATGACTGACTTATTATCATTAATCTCATACTTAAAAAATTATAAAGCAAGAAAACGACCAATACCTGATTTTCCTGCTTGTAATGTCTCCAGAGCAACCTAAATTTCTTTTGGTGAAGATATTATAAAATCGACTAGTTAGAGTATTCAGAATATGCCTTCAACAAAGTACTTCATTTTTTTCACGTTTTAGTCTTTTAGTCTTAACAATAGCAGATTCATCTTCTTGTGGTTCAGGTAGTGTAGACAGATTCGGGTTAAGAATATAGTAAATCTTTAATGAAATAAGCAGGAACACCATCTTGTTCATCAATTTTGTGTAATTCATATCATCAAAATAATCTAATTGAATTTTAACATCCTTAGCAACTCTGACGCTGAAATTTATATTTGTCTCAATCAATTATTTTTTTTTTCCATGACACACGTAACAACACATATGTCTGCATGTATGTGTAATGATAATAGTCTTTATTTTACAATACTTACGTGATGAGGATGTAGGAATCTTTCTACATCTTGTCTTAGCAAGCTTGTAAAAAATTGATGTGAATATAAAGAGGAAGATCATCTTGACATGGACTAGACTACATGTAATTACTAATGAAAAAGAATAATCACCGTGAATGGTAACTACATATAACTATTGAAATGATGGTCACCTTAACATAGTGACAACACATGGATTATTTTAACAGGTGATCACCTATGAATACGATGAAAGAATGATCTTCCTGACATGGCATGTATCTTCCAGTAATTTTTCATATAATTATCTTTCACAATTTGTCATATTAATGTAAAATAGGCTAGAATTGTTTTTTTTTTTTAATAAAACTTATTTATCCTTATCTTACTTCATCATATGTTACTCCTCCGACCAATTTAACATGATTTATGACACTCATAATTCATTACATATACATCCTAAACATACAAAGGGATCTACCATTTAAAAAAAAATATAGTGCATCTATCCAATTTTAATGAAACTTCATCGGCACCTCCCTTGTACGGAGGGTCTACCTAAAATTTTGTTTCATATTAATACATGTAAACACATAAAAAACACAACCCATAATTCATTGATGCATTCATTACTCAAATCAATTTTACTTAGATACAAATAATAGTAGAAATTAAATCATAGAACCTCCATTATGGTGATGAATGTACATGCAAATCACATAAGAAGGTAGAATATACATCAAACATTTCAAATATCCAAACATGACTTATTGCTTTAATACTTATGTGTAAATACCACATTCATGATTCATTTATGAATAAACATAAACCACAATATAAGTTCTCATGTTTCGTTCTTTTCATCCAGATTTAGATCTCCCCTCCTTTCATGATACTTGTTTTGACATTACTTTGACATAGAAAAAGTATATCTCGTTATCCATATATCTATCTCATAACCTAATTCCATAATTTTACTTGTTTTCCCCTAAACTTTTAGTTTCAACTATTTCATTGTTGCTTTCTCATCCGTACCATTTGGCTGACACATTTTCCACATAATAGACCTTACCTTTGTGGCTAGCTTATCTTTATGTAGTAGTCCCTGCCATTATGGCCCACTCGTTATCTCATAATAGTCTTCACTATCATGGCTGACTTATTTACACATGATAGTCTTTATCATTGCAGTTGACTTATTTAAACATGATAGTCATCACTATTGTGGTCGGCTTATTTTCATTATAATAGTTTCCGCCATTGCAGCCGACTTGTACACTTTCAAACTTAATTATATATATGTTTATGTATTCTTGCATTTACTTCATTTATCTACCAATTAAAGTTTGCAAACCTTCTTCTAATAAAGGAAAAGGTAAGGCGAAGGGCATATTCCTGGTGTTTTTTTTTTTTTTTTGAATGAGCTCTTTTTATTGTAGGTCCTACCTTGGATGTCCCTCGCTCGTGACATCCAAAAAGGTCCCTAAGTCAGTACCCATTTATTATTATCTATCTTTTTCAATTATCTAATCATATCATCATCCATTATTAATCTTGGGTTACCCATGCATTTGTTCATCTTAAGCATTCTTTATATCTCATTTTGGCTATCAACCCATTAATTAATTAATTCACACATTCACATCGTCCTTTTTGGCCACACTTATTTTGTTATTTCAGCCAACCATACATTCATTTCCTTCAAACCCAAGCATTCATTTCATCTTAACATACATTATGCCATTTAGGCTTCCTTTGAATTTATTTTATTCTAGCCAAAACACTCATTTCATCCTAACACATTCTATGCCACTTCGGCTTTCCAAACATGCATTCCATTTTAACACACCATATGCCATTTTTGACGTTCCATGCATTTATTTTATTCTAGCTAAAACATCCATCTCATCCTAACACATTCTATGCTATTTTGGCTTTTCCAAGCAAACATTTTATTTTAACACACAATACACCATTTTTGGCTTTCTAATTTATTTATTTCATTCTAGCTATCATAACCCAAAATTTAACCCCTTTTTTTTCTAAATATTTTCAAAATACAAAAAATAAAAAAATATGTCCTTGACGTATTTGTGTTATTTTTAGCATTTTCAACGTCTTCTAAAAAAATACAAAATTCAAATTTCTTTTCAATGCATTCAGTTTTTAACGCGTAATTTTTAAAATTGTTGATTTTTCTCATTGAGTCAAAGTTACCTTTTCAAGCCTTTTTCAAAAAATATAAAAAATGAGAAAAATAAAAAATATTTGGACAAAAATGATAAGGAAAAAAACAATGGACTAAAATGAATTTAGATTGCTTGTTGCAACAAGCAATTGGAAAAAATAAAATAAAATTCCACTTCTCTTACAAGGACAGGGGGGGCAAAAAAAAAAAAAAAAACCAAAAGCCAAACACTATTTTCCACACTTTTATCTCCAGCTCACACACTCATAAGAACATAAAAAAGCCCTAACCCTATCTCTAGCTACACAAGAGACCAGTCAAGAACCTGTTTTCTCTACAATCATCACAAGCAGCCACTAAAACCACCACTTTCATTTCCTAACACCGAGCATAACAAAACACCTCAACACCACCGTAAGAACCACTACACAAGCAGCTGCAACTCTCTCTCCTCAACCTCATAACCTAGCCTCACCGTGACAACTCATACAGCCATCACCAAGGACAACAACCCTTCCCCTTCATGGTTTCCTTCCCTCGGGTCATCGTCAGACCCCACGGTGGTAAAGATAGTAGCCTCTTCTCCCTTTCCACCATAGCCTATACTAGCTCCAACCACTATTTATAACAAAGACAACACTAGCAGCTTCCTCCCCCCTTGGCCAAACCACCCAAGACAACCAGCTCCTCTCCTCCACTTCATCTGTGAACATCAATAACAGTAGATGAACTTCCTCTTGGACTAGCAAACTGCACCAACTATCGCTCCAGCAACCACAAACGATAGTTCCACCCAACAACAATAGTTCCATTAGCTCAGCCTCATCTTCAGTTGGTTTCTCTAATAGCTTTTTTCTATAGTCTCAAAGAATAGCCAACCAAAAACACTATTTACTCTAACCCAGCCATGTTGCCAGCCAAAAGGCCACCACTACCTCCACTGAGAGCCTCTAGACCTGCACCACCAGGGCTTCCAGCAACAACCTCCTCTTCTTAATAGCAGCAACACTGGTTTCAATAACTTTAGCAGCTCTTACTCCCAACAATGTGAGCAACAACCTCGCTAACCGCCAGCTCCTCCACTAGTAACAATAGCAACCCATCCTCACGGTAGCACACAACTCTTTTTAGCTAGATAACCTTCTTTTCTTTTCTTTCTTTAGCTGAGTTTCGTTGCATGCAAGACGTGAATTAATTCATATCCTGCATCTGATTTTCTCTCCAGCAAAGGAAGATGGGCTGGGTCTAGCCCATCTTCATATAAAAGAGAAAAAAAATGTTAGGCTATCAGTCGGCCCACCTCAATTGAGCTGGGCCTGACTATCCCAACCCCTTAAGTTAAGGTTGTGTTTGCCAAACACCCCCTAGCGCATTTCCCTTAGTTTTAGTTTGTCTATTTTTAATTGCTCAACAAAAAAATAAAAAAAAAATTAAAAAATTTTAAGGACCATTTTGAAATTATTTTTGGGTTCCTTGCATGCTTTTACATCAATATTATCTAATATTGGGTTGTAGACTTACATTGTAAGATATAGATCCGATATTAAAAATACATGGTTTTTCTTCAGAATTTCAAAAATTAAAAAGGAATTCCTTTATTTCAGAAAATACCAAAATACACTTTTTTTTTAAGAATTTCATTTAATATATGGTTGTAGACTTACATTGTAAGATACATACCCAATATTAAAAATACTTGATTTCTCTTTGAAATTGAAAAAAAATTAAAAATTCTCTCATTAAAAAAAACACAAAAAAATATGTTTTGTTTTTGTGCAAATGGCCAAATCCAAAAGGTTTTTTCATGCATATTTTCTAAAAAAGACAGTTGTATTTTTATTACGTATTAAATGGATATCATAGCGAGTTCAATTATCCATTAGGGTTTGATCAAAATATAAAAAATCCTACAAAATTAGTTATTATTCAGAGTGTTAGGATTTATATTTATAGGAGGGGTGCAAAATTACGTTGTAAAATATACCTTTGAGTATTAATGATACAAAAATAGAAAATAAATGTGATGCTAAAATTAGAACCTTAGAATGATTACAATTTATTCTGATAAGGTAGAGACTTTTTTACGAAGGGAGATCTGCCTTGAACCTTAAATAAGACCAACAAATAAAAACATGTCTTAGATTAATAATCAATCAACAATGCAGCTTACCATGGGTAGAGTACACTAGAGGTGATGCATCTTCCCCTTGCATAACTAGTCCTCTTCTCTAGACCCTCGCAAACTAATAAGTTTTATAGTGACCATAATACTAAGTGATGACTCTTGAACCCTTTAATCATAACTTTATGATTAAACCCAAAACCCCCGTCATTTCTAAGAGGCAGCTCTGTCATTCGATGTCGAGCACGTCATGACAATATGGCAACTCCACTAGGGACTTGTTTGGTCAAACTAAGCTTTTTTTGTTTCATTGTTTGCCTGATTATTTTTTTTGTCTATTTAATTAATTTTAGCATGCATTTTTTCTACATACTGTGCATGCATAAGTACGTTGGGTTAGGTGGGGAGTAGCGGTCTGTCTCATGACTTTCATTTGGGTTTTAGATTCATGAGACATCCAACTATGAGCTAAATGTTCACTTGCTAATAGTGGTCACATTGTGCCTCAACCATTCCTTGTAAACCTCATACTCCATTCATAAAAGGTGATCACTGGACATGTCATAGATCCTTTTGAGATCAGGCAAAAACTTACCCTTCATGTAATGGCTTAGAACTTGACCTTAGGATATGGACTCCCTAATAATTCATTTTGCATCAAGATAGACTTGATTAATAATCCTGAACTCTGCAAGATTTTTTGAGCTAAAACCATGATTTTTTCAACAAATAAGTTATAAATTAGTCATTTAAATAGGTTAATCCATATTTGATGTACGTATACATACACTTGCATTCATAAACATACATACATTCATGCTTTGAAGTTTAAATGTCATGCATACACAGATTGAAATATAGGTCCCTAGAAAGCCCCAATCCACAAAGTTTACAACACCCAATTATGATAAAGAAGTATGAAGGATGAAGAACATGCTCAATGTGATGCCCACTTTTAGGAGGAGTTGGACTCTATAAAGGCTAACATGGCTCGCATTACAAGCTTGTTTGAGTAAACACTCAGACACCTTTCTGGTGAAGGCCCATCTAATCAGCCTGTTACTTTTGCAATAATCCAGTTTGAAGAAAGGGCAGGAGGATAGGCTCAGGACCTTTTATGTAACACAACCTTTGTGTAGTCCATAATACTTGTACCAGCCTAGCAGCCATTAACACATTTGCTAGCGAATCCCGAAAAACAAAGTCTCATGAGGACATTAACTATGACAAAATACCAAGACTAGAAGCAAGAGTGAAGGCTATCGAGGGAGCAGACTTGTATGACCTCGTACAAGTTATAGAAATGTGTCTAATCCTGAATATGATTGTACCAAAGAATTTCCATGTACCTAAGTTCATAAAATACACTGGAACTCAGTGCCCTACCATTTACCTCAAGTCTTATTATAACAAGATGACAGAAGTTGTGTATGATGGAAAATTATTAATGCATTTCTTTCAGGATAGCCTGATTAGGGTAGCACTAAGCTAGTACATGAAGTTAGATAACACCAAGATCCGAGGATGGAAATACCTCATAGATGTCTTCATCAAGCAATACAAATACAACATAAACATGGCTCTAGACCGATCCGGTCTATTAGCATTAAAGAAAGGAAGCCATAAATCAATGCAGGAATATGCTCAACGGTGGAGGGAGAAGGTTGCTCAAGTTGATCCACCCCTACTTGAAAAAAAAAGTCAATCTATTCTCTAATACTTTCAAAGACCCTTATTTTGATCATCTGATTGGTGCCCCAGCCTAAGCCCAACACTTCATTGACATAATGGTAGTGACTGATAGAATCAAGCAAGTCATAATAGCAAGTAGAATTGTTGTCGGAAAAAATAAAGAAGACAATAAGGTCTAACAATTAGGGTTCAACCAAAATCAACCAAGGAAGTTGTTGTTACTCAATTTTGGACCCCACGTGCTAGAGACGGTGTATACCTCTTTTGAATAGAGTGTAGGAGTTTAGCTCATATTCGCTAGAAGATTGATAAAAGCACAGAAAGAAATATTTTGTTTTTTTTGAAACCTTGTTTGAGCTGTTTTCTGCTCCTTTTATCCTTCCCCTTTACTACCAAAATCATCAGGTTTTCTTAGGTTGATCAGGAGTCTTCATAATGCTAAATTTATTTTTTTTATCTGGTCTTTAAGGTTGAATAAATCCCTCAAAATTTGCACTAAAAAATAGTTTTGCTGTTGTCGCAATTTTTTGTTCCAACTTAGACTCTGATTCTAACTCAGTTTCGTACGATATTTGACCATCCTAGGTATATTCTATCAATCATTACATGTTGAAAAATTAACGTACACCTTTATTAGGTCCTAGGGATCATTGTTCTTAGAGCAGATTCTCAGTCAGATTTGGATGCTCAATATTGTCAGATCAAGAACCTTTTTGACCAACTAGATTACTACCAGTTTCTGTTCTGTAAAAAGATTTTATCTCACTTCGATTCCTTCATCAAAGTTGTAGTCCTAGACACGTAGATGAATTTAAGCTTTTGAATCACTTGATTTCAACATCAGAGGCTCAAGATGTTTTCGTTTGAATATCTAACGTGAAGGTAGAGAATTCTGCCGCAAGAAGGATATTGACCCGAGTCTGCACTAAAAAAAACTCTATTTTTGGCCTAGTTTTTGTGATTTTTGTTCTTAGTTCATACTCTCAGTCATATCAGGATTCTTGGCATTCGTTAGTTTTTGAGTTAGACCTAGGATCCCTTTTGACCAACTAGATTACTGCCAGTTTCTGTTCTGTAAAAAGATTTTATCTCACTTCGACTCCTTCATCAAAGTTGTAGTCCTAGACGCGTAGATGAATTTGACCTTTTGAATCCCTTGATTTCGATATCAAAGGCCTAAGATGTTCCCATTTGAATATCTTACATGAGGGCAGGAAATTCTGTCGCGGGACTGATTCGAAGGATTTTTTTTTGACCAAGGACTGAATCGAAAAGTGTTAAAATGAGGGATTGAATTGAAGAATGATATTGAAAGCTGGAGAGGGGGGTTGGATCATCATAAATGACAGGATTTTTACCACACCGAATAAGGAAAATAAGACCTTGCAGCTGCACCCTCCAGCTGATTTCTTTCCTTTTTTCTCTGTTGTTTTCCTTTCTCATCACGCCTGATTTTTGGAGCTGAAGACCACGTTTTTGTTGCCTCATTTCAAAGGGAGCAGCTGGCCCTATGGAAGGAAAGAAAAGAGCCACACCATCCTCTAAAACTAGAAAGAAATTAGACGTAAAGCACCAACACAAAATCAGAATATTGCAGTTTCCTTTTTGCATTTTTTTACTGCAAATCAGTAAGGATTTGCGTCCTAGGATTTATGCATTGAATCCTTCCTAAATAGAGACATATTTAGACTATATATAAGCCCTTCTAATGACCTAACAGGAAGAGAGAAAAAGAGCAGAAAAATAAGAAAAAAGAGGAGAAAAACGCAAGAGAGGCAGAGAGTAAGAAAAACGCAGTAAATAGAGGGAGTTCTTTTCTTGCATTCTGGTGTTATTGTGAGAAAAAGGAGAGAAAAAAAGACAAGACGGAGAGGGAGCTTTGCTGTTAAACCTTGACAGCAACGTTTGCTGTTTGCTTGGTTTTATTTCATCTTTTACAAAAAAGAAAACGGTGAGACCTGCATGTAAGTCTTAACTTCTTCCTCCTTTGCTACCTTTAAATCTGTTGTACCTGTTTTGTCTTTGCTTTGCACATTTGTTTTCAATTTTAGACTGTACAATGAACATTTGCCTTGTGTTGTTTCTGCCGTGGTTTTGAGTTTTGGATGGGTGACTATGTTAAGAGTTGGCTAGCCTCTGGTGTTGTTTTTTTATCTCCTTTCTTTCGCTGGTTCAGAATTAAGGAACCGGGGGAGGGGGCTGTTGTTTTCTTCATCAGTAGCTCCTTTTTTCTATTCGTGTCCTTCCATGTTTTTTGATTGAAATAGCCGGTCAGGTCTGATTTGGTTTCTAGTCCGTGATATATATGTGTTGTAAAAGCATGTCGTCCCAAGCTCTTCCTTTTTGTATGAAACTAGCATGGCAGTTTCTCCCGGATTGTTAAAAGAAAATAGGTCATAAGTCGTGGTCACATGCAGTAGGATTTTGATTTCAAAATTTTAGTTTCAAAACTTTGGCTCCCTCATGCATATGGGCTTAGTCATTTCCAGTGTACAGAATTTTAAGTTGATTTGGCTTTGAACGATTTTTGTTACGAATTGTTTCAAGTTTCTTGTAGTTCTTGTAATATGAATGATGGTTTGCTAATTTCCATTTTGGTGTTTACGTGTAATGTGATGTTTGCATTTTGACAAAAAAATATAAAGAAAAATATTTTCTTGTGTGTTGCATACGGCCAATACCCTAACATGTTTTAAACGTTTTTTATATATAAAAAATATTGGAAGTTTTGAAAATGTGTTTTCACATGGATTTCTTAAACATAATAAAAAAATTATTTTCTTGCATTTTTGGATTTTACAACATGTTTGTAAAACTCCAAAGGGTATTGACCAATATTCCAAAAAAAGATAAAAATCTTATTTTGGGGGGAATTCATCTATTATTCACCGCTAATGTTTGGATAAAGAAATCCTTAAAGGACGAATATCCAAAATATTATTGGGAATAATTTGTTATTATTCACTGTTAATATTTGGATAAAGAAACCCGGAGTTGTAAGTATCCAAAATAATTTTCTAGGAATAATAAATCCGCACACATCCTTGAGAGAAGCCTTAATTATAATCGAGGACATTTTAATTTTTTACTCCATGGTTTACGAGCCGTGAGAGTATAACACACTAAAAAAAAATAGTTTTTTTAAAGCACCCTAGATCTCTAAATTTTTGTCCCTCCTCCTTGCGATTTACGAGTCGCAAACTCTTGAAAAACTAAGAGGAAAATGAGCTTTTAAAGCACATGGAACTTCCTTGGATTTCTATCTTAATAAATTTAGTTTGAATCAAACCTAGAAAAATGATGGGATTAGAAAACACCAACACCATAGCAATTATAAAGCAAACCAAACACCAAGCAGCTTACCTTAGGTAGGGCGTACTAGGGGTGCTAATACCTTTTCTTTACGCAACCAGTCCCTTACCTTAGAATCTCTGAAAGACCAGTTAGGGTTCCTAATGACCAAAATACTAGGTGGCGACTCCTTTAATCAAAACAAGACCCCGAAACCAATCGAGGGTCGCCGCGACGCCGCACTCCACCGCGAGGGTGCGATAGAAGTAATGGAGCCATAGGAGGATGTTAAGGCAGCCCCATGAACATCAACAACAAAACAAGACAACCCTGTCACCTTTTCCCTTTCCTTTAAGAGAGATGTTTAAGAAACTGATCAGTATAAGACAAATCACTCTGATTTCACAAAAACCATTCTACCTACCACACCTGAAATGGTATAAGACTAAAAAAATATGTGAATATCATGATGGAGCAATGGAGCACAATGGGGGTTCAACCAAAATCAACCAAGGAACCAATGGAGCAAAAGGAGGATGTCAGGGCAGCCTCATGGACTTCAACAACAAAACAAGAAAGCCCTGTCACCTTTTCCCTTGCCTTTGAGAGAGATGTTTAAGAAACTGGTTAGTATAGGAAAAATCACTCTGATTTCACAGAAACCATTCTGCCTACCACACCTGAAATGGTATGAGCCTAACAAAACATGTGAATATCATGATGGAGAAATGAGGCACAATATTAAAAATTGTCATTCTTTCAAGGAAAAACTTCTTCAACTTATCAAGGCTGGGCATATTACATTGAAGGCTAAAAAACCTCCAAGAGCAATGAGGAGGGACAAATAAACCGACTATGAAAGCTTCAAGTGTTGAAAAAAAATAAGATAAGACAAATTGTTGTAGTCAACATACTTTGTCATTTTAGCTTTGTAAACAAGGTCTTCAAGACCATGTTTTATTTTTAGATGTTTTGCAAAAATCAATCATATGTTTAATGGATTGTGCCTTTTTATAGTCTAATTTTTTTATTGAAATAAATCAATATTTTTCTATAGGGGTGATCATTTTTGGTTCGATTCAGTTTTTATCAAAAAAAAGTAACCAAACCGAATTTAAAAAAAAAACCAAAACCGGGTCAAACCGACCAGTTTCGGTTCGATTTTATTAGGGCCAAAACCGATTCAAACCGGTTTGGTTTGGTTTTTTCGGTTCAGTTTGGTTCGGTTTTTTTGGTTTTAGGCTTATAAAACCAAACCGAACCGGCCGGTTTTTTCAAAATTTTAATTGGTTTTTTTTCATGGTTCAGTTTTTTTGGTTATTTTTTTCCAGTTTTCTCGGTTTCTCGATTTGTTTTGCTCACCCCTAGTTCTCTATAATGATGGTTTTTAGAGCATGATCAAACCTCAAGGTATGTTTTGCAAAGCACTAGTAGACAAACCTTTTGAAACTCATCAAACTAACCTTCATGATTGACTCCATGGCTCAATTCAAAACATTTTGGCCACATTAATTTTGAACGATACAAAGGCACAATAATGCAATTACCAATCAATCTCAAAATTTTAGATCTTTAACTAATTCATAACAAATAAAAAAAACCACTTAATAGTGCAATAAAAAATAATATAAAGACTCATGAAGCATTATAAACTAAAAACTATCAATACAAAACCACGACTATGAAATCACGAATAACAAAACGAATTCGTGCAAAACATGAACAATACAAGGACAAGAGAAAAAATTACAAAAATAAAACTAATTAAATAAGACTCAAATAACCCAACTACACAATACTATTTTTTGTTGTTTGACTTAGCTGAAACTATCAATAATGAGAATATTGACCCAAAACTAGTCGTTATGAATTTATTTATTTATTTTGTGATTTTTTAAAATATCCCAACAAAATATACCTGAAAAGCCTAAAATCAAGATATGATACTAATATAACCTAAGAGTCATTATTTTGTTTTAGATTTGAGTTGTTGAATGATACGATCTAGAAAAGGTCAAATTCAGATTTTGACGTAAAATGTGCAACTATCCAGTTTTACGGCAACAGTCATAATTCTCAATCCGATTATTGGATCGAGCTGCAAGTTTATGTGGAGTCTCCTAATGACACGATCAAAGAGTTGATGTCTTATCCCAAGTGCAGGAGTGTCACAGTAATAAATAACCTGGCAAGACCGGGGTCGAACCACAGAGAGGTTAATTGTATAAATTATAATTAATAAAACAACAACAATAATAACAACAATAATAGTAATAGTAATAATAAAATTAATAGTAATAGTAATAATAACAATACTCAGTACGTGGCGTTGTTATACCTGAGAATGATCTCAAAGATCGGGTCACAGGTTTCCAGCCTATATACTAAGTTTATGAAAAGATCAAAGAGATATATTATATAATATAAACAGATTTCTGTTGCGAATGAACAAGGCTAGACCAACAATGTCAGGATCCTTGATCAAACACAGAGCATACTTAAAGTACATAAAATATAACACGAATAATAATAATAATAATAATAATAATAATAATAATAATAATAATAATAATAGCAATATTAGTAGTAGTAGTAGTAGTACTAATAATAATAAAAAAGGAGAGGAAGAAATTAATGAGAACTTTGAGATGGAAGATTAATGTAAAGATTAAACAATGATAAAAACAAATGTCAAGGTTAGAGGATCCACTAATAGTATTAGATATAAGTAAAGTATAAACTCTTTATAAATTATCAACATAATCATATTAATCATCTTATTTACGTAACACTATACTTATAAATTTTATCAGGTATTCATGATGCTAACTTATGTTGACAACAAATCAAGTTCCTCTCATAATAACGATGTCGGCCAAAAACTATGAAGGATCAAGTATTTGATGTACCATGTGTTATACAACACAAATCTAGATTAACCATTTAACAAGCAAGGTATTAAGGATTAATAAGATAAAAATGATAAGACATGTTAATAGCAAACTTGTTTAGGA
>Ga0325405_1001671_pt1 | contig 22641 bp, 9 predicted proteins | sample PopdelMetagenome_21_FD_205663 | JGI IMG/M metagenome (GOLD analysis project Ga0325405, IMG submission 205663) | Populus deltoides microbial communities from Bellville, Georgia, United States - Xylem-Control-R2 | ecosystem: Host-associated > Plants > Phyllosphere > Stem > Wood/Secondary xylem...
AAATATATATATATATATATATATATATATATATATATATATATATATATATCTTACAACTAACTTGTTAGGTTTAGATCGAGTAAAAGTAGGTTAATCAAGTTAACTAAAATTTAATCAAATATAAGATGATCAACTTTTAGTTGGTTTAATTTCAAGATCGGTCCAAATTAGCTCTTGAGTCACTAAATTTACTTTCAACATTATTTGATATTTAATTTAAAATATTAAAAAGATGTAAAGGTTGTGCTGGGAACAACACAACCTTCACTAATATGAATGTTCAAAATTTGGACATTCAATTGTTCAAATGAATGTCAAAAAATTAGACATTAAAGTATTTATAAGGTTGCGTTTTTCTTAACAACAAGCTTCATGATATTTTTAGGTTGAGGTGTTGAGAATAGCATAACCTTAAAAAAATCATGCAAATAGGCTATTCATAATATTGTAATATATATTTTCAAAAAAATATATGGGTTAGGTTATAGGGCTCTTATAAATTACAATATTTCAAAGAGAACAACTCAAAAAAACTTTAGCCAATGCAATTTTTCAAAAAAAAAAAGCTTTTAAAAAATCAATTTTCTTTTGGAAAAACAACCAAAATAGATTTAAATTAATGAGTTGCATCACATGTTATTAAAGACATTTCACCATTTAATTAAACAAAACTTATGCTATTTGTTTCTTATAAATGAGAGCAGTTTCTAATTAGAATAATCAAATGAAGCTTTAGCTTCTACTTTAACTAATTAGATAAATTTAGTTTGTGCTTACCTATCCAAAGCCATATAATTCTATAAAATCATTAAAAAAAAAAGAGTTATTCAAGTTATACTTTTTAATTATTTTTTTAAAAAATATTAATATTTTTATATCATTCAAGCTAGCTCGATATTTTTAATATTTATTAATACTCAAATTGTTGGATATATACTTAATGAAAAACTAACATAGACAAGAGCAATAAAGAAATAAAAAAGCACAAACAATATAGAATTTTGCCAAATAAGATCACAACATAAAAACTCTAATTTAAAATTTTATTACTCAATATTTTCTCTAATTAAAATAGAATATTACAACTTTTCTAGGATGCTTATATATTACAAAAAAACCTTAAACAAAGGTAGAAAAATAATAAAAGAGATCTAAATCAAATAGAAAAAAAGAATCATAAATCAACTAAGAAAATATGACAAAATATAAAATAGTAACTTTTGGCCTTATTTGAAGGCCTTCCCGACCTCAGATGGTTATGAGATTTTAACTCTATAAGAAACAAGACCTTTAGAATCTACTAGCAATTTCAGTCCAATCTAGTAATTAGATCGAAATATATTTCCATTAATATAAGGATGGGAGTTAATGAAAAACATCATACATTAGTCTCTCATGATTGGAAAGAACTTGCCCTCGAGTTTTGACTATCCATCCTACGTTGTCATTATTGTCCGCTATTAAAAGCAATGTTAGTACCCTTATGCTTCATTTACTTCTAGCACTTTACAATTAACTTTCTCAAATAAAATAGGCCAAGAATCAATTTCTAAAACACTCTTAATTTTTACAAAACTATCAGTAGCCATTAATGGCTTATTCCAAACTATATCCTTTCTCACATCATTCTAATTCTATATAATCTTTTTCTTCTCTTTCTTCTTCATAAATTGGGATAGAAACAATATATTTTTACCCTTTCCTTCAATAACTACCCCCTCTCTTGGACGCTATATGTTTTCCCTTTGTATTAAGGGTATACATATTACTTTATTAATCATGCATAACACTTTTATCATATTATCTTGGTCTGTCTAACAGTAGATGATGCACATTCATAGACACCACATCACACCAAACACTATCAAAATATATCTTATTTATATAAAAAAAAATAGTATTTATCCATGATTACCTTACCGTCTCAATTCAATTAGTTTAGTTTATAGGGTTTGGGATGTTTTTAGTAGGGATACCAGTTCCAAGACATGATTTACACACACTTATGATTAAGGATGATGGAGAATAGCTTAACCCATCACTCTCTAATTGGGTGATTGGGCTTAAACCTATTAATTGAGTATCATTTAGTTTAATTGTTGAATTTGATTTAATTTATTGTTAGATATGTTGGTTTTGTAGGTTTTACTATCTATATGTACTTTTTTTATAGATAATTTATGATGAATTAAGAAAAAATCATAGATTTCCTCCCCCTTTTATTTACCCTTTCTTCTCCTCCTTCTATTCTTCTTCCCAGTTCTTTCTTCCTTCTATTTCTTTCTTTTACCCTTTTTTTCCTTCTTATCTTCTCTTAAAATCTCTTTTTTTTTCTTTATTAACTTTGGATTGAGAGTTTTGGATTTTAGTTATTCTTACAACTAAACGATCCAAAACACACAAATAACATTTGCTTAAATTATATAAATTTCATTCAACATTCTTCATCCCACTACCTAAAAAAAGACTAACAATTCCACACTACAACCATAAGCCTAGAGTTAACCACCATACCTATTGGATATACGCCACCCAAAACAACCTAACAACCTTTTTCATTAACAAGTCCAAGACCAACCACAACCTTATATTGAAAAATAGAACTACTATAGCCCTTTCCCTAATTTGTCTAGAGCAAAAACCATCATCCACAAACACCATATAAAGTTTTTCTTCAAGCATTGTCTTTGCAAAAAAGAAAAAAAATAAAAAAAATGTCGTAACTGACCATTTAAATGCTTTGATATATTATGTTAAATCCTTCCTCTTAATTATAAATCTCTCCTTTATTTTCTATTAGTAGCAATAATAATCACATATCCTCTCTTAAGTCCCTATGTTTTTTTTTTTCATTAAAAGGCCTATGAAAAAAAAGCCATTGACCATTCCTTTTTTTCCAACCTAAAAAATCAAATAGCAACCCATATTTGCAATTTTTACAACTCATCATTAAGGGGTTGTATCAACGATCTCAAAAGAGAGATAGAGTAGAAGAATGGAAAAAGTGATAGTATTCAAAATTTTCATCTTGGCGAAGAGAAAAATAAGATAGAAATCAACTAGCTTGATGTAAGATGATGATTTTTATAAAAATATTTTAGTAAATATGGTATACACGACACACATTTTTTTAAGCGAAGATTGAAATCAACCAGTGAGAGAGAAATCGACAAGGATAGAAAATGAAGGAGAAAATTAGGTGTTTGAGTGGTGAGAGAGTGTTTGATATCAAAGATGTCAAAGAGTGAGAAAAAACTAGGTATTTGAGAGGTGAGAAAATCTAAAGAGATTGAGACCTTTTCAATTATCTTGATTGAACAATTTGTAATATTATTTTATCTTGATTTAAATAAAAAATTAATTGATAAGAAAGTCACAGTAAAAAAATATTTAAAAAACTAAAAAAAAGGAGAAAAAAGGAAGTGATAAAAGATACCGCGGTAAAAACATAAGTTGATACAATATGACAACATTATTACACAATAAGTTGTATTATTCTAGTCTATCATAAATATTAAGCATTTTAGTAAAAAAAAAATACTTAATCTTTTGATTTGTTGAATTCTATTTCTTTGGTATTACACTTGTTATTCAAATAATCATTAATAGTAATATTTGTGCCTAAATAATATTTTGAAAAATACATCTTGCATTTTGTCTTTATATTTTTGCTCACCAAATCAATGTTGCCATTTATATATAGTAATTATTCATTTTTATCATTTATAGAGCTTTCCGAGACTCGTGGAAAGTTGTGATTTTTATTTGATTAACTATTCACACTTAAAGGTCTAGCATTGCATGCTTATAATTTTTATGATATATTATAGTCTTGATTAATATAGAAAAAATAAACAAATTTCAAAATTAGTTTTATCTTTGTACTGGATTTTACTTGTAAGAATTAATGTGATCTCATTGCATCTTTATGCTAATGTTGCATGCAATTATGGAGTAGTCATCTAGTGTCCTATCTTAAGTTTATAACTACTATGGACTATGGAGACCTTCCACCTTGTTTTTAGGGTTATGCCCTACAAACTGCAACTTACCTTTTGAACAAGGCTCCAATAAAATCTATTGATAAGACTCCATATAAGATATGAAAAGATAGGAGAGCAAACTTATCATGCTTAAATATTTAAAGATATGACGCTTATGTGAAGCATTTTATATCTAAAAACCTAGGAGCTAAGTCATATATATATATATATATATATATATATATATATATCAAAAAAAACCTATCATGTAATAGGACCTATCATGTAATGGAAAGTTAAGATGAAAAGATAAAGGTCAAATGAGGAAAATAATGAAATAAGTGACATATAACAAAGGGGATGGCATCCATGAATAAATTTAAAGGTATTGATAGGGCTAAAAAGAGAATTATAAATTTTAGGTTCAGAATTTGTAACGTTGGTGAAACCGGTAATGGGTTTCGATGGATAATGAAAGGATAATACAAAAGAAAAGAAAAGAGTGATGGTGTAAGCATCAATTAAAAATCGATAATGTTATCATGAAATGATCCGTAAATGAAATAAATGGTAAAATTAAAAAATAAATATATTTCAAATAAAAAAAGGGTCTCGAGGATTCATTAAAATATTTGATAAGATTTATGTGAGGCTTGAACAAGGAAACTTGGATTTTTGAGGAAAAATCATGAACTACTCTAAACTATAGCACACTTAATCCGACTATCAGATTGAGTTGAAAGTTTTTGTGGAGTCTTCTAGCATTTTTTTTTTACCTTGGGTTAAAATTTTATATTGATCAGTGTTTGAGAAGGACTTGCAATTTAATTAGACAAACAAGTAATTTACATGAAAAACATACAAAGACAAAATGAGTGGAAAAATTATAAATAGAGGAACAATTACCTCTTTAAATAAGCTTAAACAACCTAGAATGTTCAGCAGCCATGAAGATGGAAAGTCCTTTATTTTTCATCAAAATATAAGTGATTTATTCCTTGATTAAGAGCTTTTTAGTGAAAATCAACCATTTTATTTAAAGTAAACATGATTTAAATGAGTTTTTAAGAGTATAAATCAAGAAAAAAAAGGTGTAAAGCTAGAGAGAAAACTTTCAAGATTTATAAGAAATGAAGGAAGTTTGGAATTAACTTGAAAGAGTGCTTGAAATTATTGAGTTTAAGAGGTAATCTTTCTGAAGTTAAAACTAGTTTCTTCATGATTTCTAAGAATTTTAGTTTATGGTTATTGTTGTAATCATAAGGTTTGATGAATTGTGATGGAATTGTTGTTTAAATTGTGATGAAATGGGTTAATTAAGATGGAAAATGAATGGGTTTGGTCCAATTTTAAGTAAATTAAAAAGAGAAACCTTTAAACATGTGAGGGTGAGGTTCGACCAACTAAGAAATTTAAGAGGGTTGAGTTCGCTTTAAATTCTTGATTTAAATGAATTAATTAAGTGTTGGTTGATATAAATCTTATGTGGATTAACTTTGATTGCGTGAAACTTGAAGAGAAATCTAGGGATTCTTTGATGCTAGGTTTGGCCTAGGCTAAAAGAAGAAGAATTTGATTTTGTTGATTTAATTTTCATGTTAATTGTGTTGAATTATGTTATGTGAAGTGTTAAATGATTGGATAAGGGTTCAATTTCAAAAGATTTTGAAAATAATCCCTTGTATTACAAGAGTGAGGTTCAACCTAGTGTAGGAATTAAGGATGAAAATTGAATTGTGTTTAAAATATTTGATTAAAAGGTGAATTGCGATGTTTTGATGAATGCTAGATGAATTCTTAACTGAAAAAATAAAAAGAACTCAAAAGAATATTTTCATGTCATTTATCAAGAGGGTTAAGAATATGAAGTTTATTACATTAAGTGGATTGATGTATTTAATGTGTACTAAAGGGCAAACTGATTTCATTTTTAGTGAGCTTCTATGATAAAATTGAAGGATGACCTAAGGTTGACTAAAAATAAGCCATTTGATTAAGAACTATGTTTTAAGGAATGATTGATTTTGTGTGAATATTAGTTGCAAAAAGGGTGAGGGGGTTTCATGATAATTGTCATGTATATATGGAATGAATACATTGAACAAAAAAAAAATCAAAAGAAACCTTTAGACACCAAGGGAATGGTTTGGCTAAAATAATGGATAAAAAAAAGGGATACAGTTGCGTTCAAATGCTTGTTTAAAGGAGTTAATAAGAATGCATTAAATAGTTTCAAAGGGATTTAAATGAAAGATTTGGAGAAAAACATATGACAAGTTAAAGGAATGGTTTTAGTCATAATTGATGAACCATAGGAAATGGATTCGTTCTATGATAAAATGCCTTAAACTCCTATTAAAATGTGTGCTACAACTTAGTGTAGTGTTTTAGCTAAAAGAAATGGAAATAAACGTCATGAAATAAAAAGGGTGAATTTAGCCAAAAATGAGAAATAAAAAGAAAAAGAGAGATAGAAATCATCGTAATACGTAAAACTAAACTGACAATATATGTTAAATGGCAATTTACCGTGTGTAAAAAGGATTTGGTTGTATGGGTTAAGAAACTATATAAAAGGGATAAGTTGAAGTCTGAAAACTAGTTAAATTTGAATATATCTTAATGGATTGATGTAAATTTGAGTCATTGGGGGAACTAAGAAAGGGTTCCTTGTTTGGTTTGACATGTTTTGATGTTTTGAAACTTGTTTGGTACATGAGAGGTTGTTGTATTTGAGCAGTGTACTGGAGCTTTAAGGTGATTATAGACACTAGATAGGTGTTCGGTACCTTATAATACCCATAAAGATTTATGTAATTTTATAACTACAAATTCTTTAAATGTGTGAATATTAAAAGCATAAGGGAAAAGTAAGATGCAACGACAAGATTAAGGGATTGATTGGCCTTTATTGGGAATGGTTAGATTAATTGGCATTGATGTGGGATGGTTAAATTGACTGGCATCTGTATGAGATGGTTGGATTGTTGGCAACCATAAGGTTTTGCCAGATTGATTAGCATCTGTGTGTGATGGTTAAATTGTTGGCAACTGTAAGGGTTCACTAGATTAATTAGTATCTATGTTAGATGGTCGAATTGTTGGCAACCATTAGGGTTCGCCAGATTAATTGACATTCATGTTGGATGGTCAGATTAGTGGCAACCATAAGGGTTCACCGGATTGATTGACATCCGTGAAGGATAGCCAGAATATGGATAAACCCATGAAGATGAAGGTTAAAGGTTAGATTGGTAATGGAAAAAAAAAAAAAAAGCTTGTGTAATGACTTAGAAAAAAGAGAGGAAAAAATATGACAAGTATGGTAAAGGAATGATGGTGTTAGTCAATATTGATACCATGATTTAATTAGTTAGTAAACCATAAGGGTGAGGACCAATAATGTTAGGTACTCTGATATTGAGGATGGATGGATGACTGCACATTGTAGTGATGTATTTAAGATTGAATTCAAAGGATGTAACAAAGAAGGAAAGACTTGAATATTCTATGAAAAGTTATTAGAAAGAACAAAAGAAAGAAATTGAGTTGTGTGATAATTATATGTTAGAGGATTAGGTGTAATCCACAACATTACATGGATAAGTAGTTTAATGGTGATGCTAAAAATGGTTATTTTGATAAAATGGTTATGTGTAAGTGGTAGCTGTTTCGACAGCATGATCATAAAAAGATGATGGATATTTTTGACTAGCATAACAAGGTTTGATAAAGATTGTTTTGACATCCTTGTACGGTACAAGGTAGGGTTGTCTGATATTGTGAAAAGGCATATCCAATGGTTGTTTTGACATTTTAGCAAAACATGTATTGGGGTTGCTCTGATAGCGTGACATGGAGTATTTAAAGGTTGTGTTAGACAATCTTATATGATATCTTATGGAGTTATTTTGTTAGGAACTGAGATGTTTTGGAGAGCGAAATAAGGAATGTAACTTCGGGAGGCTTTAAATGAGTGAATGAGAAATCAATGAGGGTTATTAAGGTGATTTACATATATTATGAGATGGCCTATATATTAGTCCATAAGTCATGGATAGTCTATTGGTAAGGTAATTCCAAATAAAAAAGAAAGAAAAGTTATGACAAGGGATGTGGGAAAGTGTAAACTTTAAGGTTATAGTAAGTGTGTGCATGTAAATGTATGAGTTATTATATGAATAGGAAATATTTGAACAAAATGATGGAGGATGCAATGTTGAATATGGATTAAAATATGAAAAAAAGTGATGACTGAATAATTAGTGTGTATGATTAGATAAAAGCAGTATTGATGAATATATAGGGGTATTGCAGGATAATACAAGGAGTATAATCCATTTTTCTGAAGAGCGTACTGGACATAAGCACTAAGAATGAATTCACCTTGTTTCAAGCATATAATATAAAGATAAACATGTGGACATGAATATGAATTACATGAACCTTGGAGGTAAGGATTGATAAAGCAAATATCTTAAATAGATCCTTAAATAAGATGAAATTCTTAATTATTTTGATAAGAAGAATGAATTGTATCAAAGAAAAGTAGAGATTAATGTTAACCGATGAATGGACAATAATAATGCAACTTGAGGAATGGAAAGTGAGGTATGAGAATTGTAAAAGATAGAAGTAACATGGTTAATAAGTGTACTTGATAATAAATGTGTTGCTTATAGCATGATAAGAATTATTTAGTATGGACTGAAGAGTCTTTTTATGTAAGAATGTTAATTTCTGACCAACTGGTTTAATATTGAACCTATATTTTCGGGGGGTTTTTCATATCTCTATTTGCTATTGATTGAACTTATCAAATGGGTAGCACTTAGACGGATTATTGTACCAAAATTGTTGTAACAAATTAAGTTATTTTTTAGACATGTTTTTTAAAAAATAATTAGATAATATAAGTAGAATTTGGACAACCTAGATTTTTAGTTGTGTAATTAATCATAAATGTAAAGTTAAAAGTGATTGTTTTATATGTTCAAATGAATACTTAAAATGTATATTTTGTCTAATATGATGATTGTTTGATTGAGAGGCACGATGCCAATACTTAAATATGATTTGTTTGTTTACGAGATTTAAGACCCCAATTGAATTTTATTTAGGTTATTAAAAGAAGAGAAAAATTAATTAATGACACGAATAAAGAAAAATTTGTTGAAATTTTGGTAAAGATCTAAGAGTAATAAATCATAATGATTGTATGATTATATTATTTGAATTGTAAGATTAGTTTTAAATTAAAAAAAAACTACCTTGTTTAAGGCTCAAAGTTCCTTTATGAATACTATGAATTAAAGGGTGTTACAATTACCTTCCTAAAGAAATAATTTGTTTTTGAAAGGAGAAGTAAGAGGAAAATAGAACTTGAAGAAGTTCAAGAATCACAAAATGATATCTAGAACCTAAGCCTAAGACTACAACATTGGATGTTCAACTTAAATCTCAAAAAATATAAAAACTCTATAGATTTGGTAGGACATGTCATGCACCAATGAGAAACGGACTTCTTATAGAAGTTGAAAATGACGAGTTATACTTGATGAGCCTACCAACTACATGAAAGCAATATCTAATATTGATTCGGAGGAATAGCTTGAGGCCATAAAGTCTAAGATGGGTTCCATATATATATCAACTAGGTATAGATCTTAGTTGATCTATCTAAAAAGATAAAACCCATTGCATATATATGGGTCTTTAATAAAAAGATTATCATGGATGACAATGTACAAGTATAAAACTAAACTAGTGATATCTTTTGATCCATTCATGAGTAAAACATCATAGAGTTTGGGACAACTAAGTTAGGTTCAATTAGACTTGCCTTGACATAACCTGAGAGAACTAAAGATTGGAGAATAATTGATATCTTTAATACCTATATCAATTGTAAGGATAAAAGTTACAAGATCATCATTGATAATGAGATTTGTATCAATACAGTATCTTTAAATATTATAGCTTTCTTAGGCTTAAACCTTGTTCCCTATCTTAAGCCACATAATGTGTTATGGGTTTATAATACCTCTATAGTACTTAAGGAGATATATATTTCCCCATCAAATTCCTAGACTATCATAATGAGATCTGGTGTGATGTGATTATAATAGATGTAGGATATGTTATTTTGGCTAGGCTATGACTATATGATCTGGACGTTACCAATTATGATCGATCAAATTCAAGTTCTTTCACTTTTAAATGTAGAAATTTCCAATTTATCTGCTTATTTTCAAAGCCTAACGATAGGAATAAGACATAAAGGAAAAATACGAAAGAAAAAGGAATTGACATAATAAATTCAAATGTGTTTTGGAATAAGGCTTAAGAAAAATTTGTTGTGTCTGTTTTAGTTGTAGAGGAAGTTTGAAGAAACTCTCTAGTGAGAGTGACTAAAGAAATAATAGAGGAGTCTCAAAATAGTTGTCCTTATGAAATCCATAATTCCTTAATTCTTATACTCTGCATCCAGCATGTCATAAATTTTAAATGATATGCTAAGGTCTCTATATCCTTACCTTTTATACATGATTAAAAAAATAAGGATGATTCCAATTTACTAAGTTATGTCAGATCTATATCTACTCATATTTTGATTAGTGTTTGTCCCATTTTACAACCTCAATCATATAGTGTTCATGATCACAAACCTAAGAGGTATACACATCTTATTCTCGTGTCTCCTCACACTCAGATGTCTAAGTTACTTGAGTCTTTTACATGTACAATTCTTGATTTGTGTGTTGGGATGCAAATAATGAACAATACAAATTTCAAGTTGATTTACAAAAATGTTATAATAACCTAATTTTGACCCCTCCATTTTTTATATATATTCCAAAAATAGAAAAAAAATCTAAAAAGGCCTTTTTAATAAATTCAGTCAATTCTAATAATTTTGTTTATTTTTTTCATTTTTATTTAATTTTACGTGTCAAATTAAGTTTTAAAAAATGAAAAATATATATAGTTAGGGGTAAAATTTAACAAATAATTGAGTTTCACAAATTAAAAATTGATTTTGGGAAATTTTAAAAAATACAGGAATGGTTTGGATTGTGATTGTGGACTCCAATGAAGAGAAATTGAAGGGAAATGGCTTAATTTGGCTAAGATTTGAAAAATTAAAAAACCAAGGGTGAATTTGATACAGATGGCCAATTTAAGGCACACGATTGAAAATAAAAATGGGATTTATGATAAAATTGACCTAAAATGCATAATTTTGGGAACCAAAGACTTAAGTGGAATAAATTCACGGTCTGTTTAATTTATTTAGGGATTGAATTGAAAAGAAAATCTAAAATTAAAACTCTAATTGAATGAAAATTGAAAAATCTAAAAAGACAAGGATTGTAATGAAAAAGGTTGAAAATTGTAGGACAGGATTGAATTGTTAGCCTTTCCAAAAACAACAGCATTTTTATAAGTTGAATCCAAAAAACAAAAGAAGAAAAAAGAGAGAAGTGAAACGACATCTTACCAAAAAACAACCCCTTTTCAAGCAATCTTTAGCGTCAATCTTCAGTTATGATTGATCTCCAGATAAGATACAATCATGTGGAAATTGGTTTTCAGCGTTCCAAATACGTTTCTAATGGATAAAATCTTGTTTTAATGCCATAAATCATCCCCACAATCCTTGCAAAACACCAAACCCGCAAAAGATTCTGAAACGTTCCAATGGCCTTTAATGGGATACTTGAGTGATTGTAGCCCTGAATTTCTTCATTCCTTATGCATATAAATAGTAAAGATGAGAATAAGAAAGGGGCACAAAAAATTGAGAGGGGAGAAGAAACAAAAAATATGGTTAGCAAGAAAAGAAAGAAGATAGGAATTTGACAATAACACTTATACTACCCTAATTTGTTCCAAAGTTCTTATGGAGAAGTTTATTGTAGGGAAGAGTTGGAAATCAACTTAGAAGTCTTGCTTGAACTTAAGAAAAAAGACAAGAACAAGAGAAATAAAGATAGAAATAGTATTGGGACAGTAGCAACAATGTCAAGATAATTACAGATTTGGCGACAATTTCCACAACTTCAATTCATTATCATCCAAAGTTCTATGGTCACACCAGAGGCTTTTAGTTCTACTAAACCAGGTATGAGTAATTTCTTTGATGATAACATGTTACATATGTTGGTTTTATCCTTAAATTCGTATTGTTTCTTGGTATATATCTGCATCAAATTAAGGATACAGTTGTGTCAAAACAGTATCCATTTCTCCACCACAGTATGTATGTATTTCCAAAAATTTATAACCAATGTCTCCTTGTATATAAACCTGAGTTTGTTGAAGTTGCTTTTTCTAGTAGCAAAAATAAACAGAAAGATAACTGTTAGTAAAGGCTAACAGTGCATAAATTTTTTTCTAGTCACCAAAATTTTTAGTTCTCATGACAACAGAAACAACACAGATATTGTAAGTTTTGGCTAATACATCATTTGTCTTTCTTTACAAAATTTAATCTTGAATATGTACCATCTCCTCATTACAATTTAGGAAGAATATATCATCATCTAAGTAGCTTTTCCAAGTCTGCAATATATATATATATAATTATGAATAAACACAGGTTTGTTAGGAAGTGTCTTTGATCTAATGGCAATCCATGTTTTGTCCAAAGATTAATTGCTGCAATCCTTAAACAAGCTATTAGGTAATTCATGAACTTGAGATGTTCAAGCTAAGAGTGACTTGTTATTACAATACAGGGTTTTTTTTATTATAAAAAATCAATAAATCTGCAATCTAGTGTTGTTTTAGGAACAAAAGCAAGATTATGATGATGATGATCCTTTGTTTCCTTATGATAGTCCATCTTAGTACTTGATGTGTTTCCATGGAGTAAATGATGTTTATAAATCTTGATTTTTTGTTTTGTTCTGGAGTTGGAATGTATAGACGTTGCATATTCATCTCAATCAGAATGAGTTGTTCATTTTCCTGTGTAGTGATAGGCATTTTACAACTTGCACTATCTAGCAGTTATTACCACATCTTACTGTGACTAAAAACTTCTCAAAACTAGAGAATTGTTCCGTGGTGTGTGTTGATAAGATTAAACTGAATGCTGTCATGAGGGAAGCACAATTGATGCTTGTTATAAAAAAAATAATAACAATCCTTTGTTTCTTTAGAGCTTCTCTTTTCTAAAATCTTTCCATGTCTGCAGAATGTAAATAGGAAAATACAGACCAAACCTTGGGTATTTTGGTCTTCATTCATGTGCTTAAACCATTTACATATGCTTGTTGATCCAATAATATCATAAGTTTGTTTTATAGTCTTTTAATTTGAGTCCAGGATTTTGTTCACTTCTTCTTAGGGTTCTGATAATAAACCATGATTTATAGATATAAAATGCAAGCACAAAATATTAATAGAACAAGAGTTGTAGTTTTTATTTTTATTTTTTAAAATCATCATCGTAGGTCTTTAGGTTTGATTTAGAAATCTGAAAATTAGAACTTTAAATGGGCCTTTTTAAAGTTTTCTTTTCTAGAGACCGATTTCAAATTTTTTTTTTAATGATTTTTTTTTTATAAATTTTTTTTAAGAGACTGATGTTGAATTTTTCACAAATAATCTTTTTTATTAGTCTTTTTTTTAAAGGATCGATGCTAAATTATTATTACATGGTCAAATCAATGAGTATTATTTTTTTTAAGAGCTAGAATTGAATTTTTCAACATGTAATTAAAAATAAATTAAAATATAAATTGTAAATAAACTTATAAAATAATTAGGATATTTAATGACAATAAAAAGGATAATTTTCAAAGGAAAAAATAGCAAAAGTAACTTTTTGTAATAAATGATGTGGTAAGGATGACGTTGTTTTTTCTGTATATATAACTAACCTCTTACCTTAATATCTAAGACTAATGCTTATTTTATGATCTTTAGTTTTCTCTAATTACTAAGTGGTCATCTATTTTCACATCTTTTCCCTTAAATTTAGAAAAGTCTCATACATATCTAGGTATTAAAGCATGTTGTGACAAGTGTCTTGATGCATTAAATATTATAGATTATTTTATAATACAGATTAGACCTGAATTGTATCCTCTTGAAACAAGTTAAAAATTGCAAGAAGTAGTACTAGACAATCTAAAGTGTTACAATTGGTTGAATCAAATATTTCTATCAATAACCTACAACTAAACTTAGATGTTAGCTCTACTCTTAACATAAAAGACTTGTTATATATAAATAGCAACAACATATCATTGATGTTTCTTTTGAAATCTCCACTTCATTACCTTATCATTGGGATAAACATGACATATAAATGTTATTTACAATGTATAACTTATTTATTCTAGGGATGGTGAATCTAGTTCATGGATCGAGCAACTTGCTTTGGACTATACTTGTATTACTAGAACAATATTGTGACAACTTGATCATGTTCTTTTGAAATATTATCGGAGTCTTCTAGAACTATACTCAATAGGGTTGAGTTCTTCTAACCTTGAAAGAAATGGTAGGGATATAAAATCCAAGACACTATTCACACATGCATATGATATAGGATGATGAAGAATAACCAAAACCCGTCACTCTTTGGTTAGGCGATTAGCTTAAGCCTATGTGATTGAATTTTATATGGTTTAATTATTAGGCTTACTTTATGTTATTGTTGGACATTTTATTTTAGTAAGCTAGAAGCCTAATTGTTGATTATGTAGGTTTTACTATTTATATATACTTGTTTTACATTGTCGCGGGGGCGCGAGCCGGCACGACGTCGTCTGGCAACAGTGGAGGCTCTTGTCGTGCCTCTTGTGTGAGGTATAGTGTGTTGTTGGGAAAGCTTTTTGGATTTAATCACAAAGTTATGATTAATGTTTAGGAGTCGCCACCTAGTATTATGGTCACTAGGAACCTATGGTCTGCAAGAGTCTGGGTAAGGGACTAGTTGTGCAAGGGGAAGATGCATCACTCTCAGTGCACTCTACCTAAGGTAAGCTGCATTGTTGTTTGATTTTTTTTTTCTAAGTCGGGTTTCTATTCGTTGGTTTTTTCTAAGGTTTAAGGCAGATCTTTCTTCATGAGAAAGTCTCTACCTTATGGGGTTAAATCCTAACCATTCTAAAGTCTGAATTTTAGCATCGCATTTTACACCTTATATCTTTAATACCTGAGGGTGTACTTTATCATGTAATTTTACACCTCACAAATATTAAAGTCTATATCGAGATCCTAAAAAAAGATTGGAAAAATATTTTTGACATGTTGACTAAATCCTAATGGATAATCATAAACTGGTTACGATATACTTTTTTTATTTTTTTAAACATGAAAAGGATGCGAATTTTGATTTTTTTAATGAAAAATATGCTTGAAAAAATTTTAGGATTTGGCTGTATGCAATAAAATATTTTTTTCTTTTTGAAAATGTTTTGAAATTTATTTTTTTTTGAAATATTTTAGAGAAAACCAGGTATTTTAATATTGGATTTGTATTTTAGAGTGTAAATATACAAAATTAGTAGAAAAATATTTAAGAAAATCACATTTTTTTAAATGATTTTTACATTTTTTTAATTTTTTTTGGGGCTGCACCAGACCCAGCCTGACCGTTTAGGCTGGGCCAGAACTGGTCTGGCCCAAGGTCCACTGGAACAGTAGACATGAATTATAATTCGCATTCCACTGTTCAAAACAATGGAACTTTCATGGAGAAGACGAAGAACCAGGGGAAGGGTAGCGGACCACCTGGCGTGGCGGTGGAAACGGCGGTGGAGTTGGCTGGAGCGGCTGCAACTAAAAAAGAAAGAAAAGGAAATCTGTAGAGAGGAGAGGAAGGAGAAAGTCACGACTGTTACTTCTGAAAGAAGGTGTTTGGACGGCGGCTTGTGGTGGAAATGATGGTTTCCATACCACTGCTGGTGGTGGTGGTTGCTTAAGGCGGTGCTAGAGGAAGAAATGTGACAGTGTTGGTTTCCTGTGGTAGAGGAAGAAAGAAGAAGAAGTAGAAGAAGAAAATCTGCAGCGGGTTATCATTAAGACTGAACTATACACATAGAGTTGTAGATGAACTGTAGAGGATCATTTTCGTGCAAGTTTTGTTAAATTTGGTGGACGTTAAGTGCATTAAATACACATGCAAAGTAGGTACCGGCCCAGCTTTACCTGGGTAAAAGAAGAAGATAATGAATAGTTACCAGACGTCGCGTCGTCTGGTCCCTCTTTTTTTTTAACTCAACACGGCGCCGTTTTGGGTTTGAATTAGGGATTTAAACTGATTTTCAATTTAGTCCTCCAACTTTCAATTTCTTTCAATTAAACCCCTAATTGACCCTAAACTTTTGATTTAATGTAATTAAGCCCCTGTTGAACTTCAATTGGAACCCCGAAGTTACGCCTTTTCCAATATGGTTCTTGGTCTCGGATTTATGTAATTTAACTCCTAATTGACCATTAAACTTTCAATTTCTTCAATTTCACACCCGGTTTTTGTCAATTAAACCCCTATTGTTTGGCGCTTTTTGCAGATTGGTCATTGGCTGCGAATTTCTTAAATTTAGCCCCTAATTGACCCCAAAACTTCAATTTTCTAGCAATTTTGCCCTTGATTTCAATCAATTAACTTGGTAAAAATTAAATTTGATCTCTTAAAATTTCAATCGTCTTAATTAAGCCTAACTTAGGCTCCTAAACTTAAGTTTTCACTAATTAAGCCCCAAATAAAATTAATTTGACCCATTTATAGTATAATTAAGTCCTTGCACTTGATTAAATCCTTCAATAGGACCCAAATTAATTCTTAAACATAATTAAAATTTAATTTGGCCCATGATTAAATCTAATTGGCATATTAAAAAATTTAATTATGTCATTGGACATAATTTTTATGCAAATTCGTCCAATAATAATTTAATTTGACCTTAAATTTGCATTTTTCTCCATGTTTTGGCATAATGGGGTACAATTAGGCCTTGAATTTTGTCCAAAATTGTAGTTTGATTCCCCAGCCTGCTTTCTCCACGTTGCCAGCCTTTATTTTATTTTTTTATTTAGAAAAAAAGATGATTTTTTAGGAATAACCCAGAATTGGGTTATGATAGTTGCCCTCCTCTTTACAATGCTTACAATAGAAAGTCTCGTAAAAGACTTTAGATAGTAAGCATTGTAAAGAAGAAAAAGAAGAATGAGAGATGATGGACTCATCATATTGAGAAATGATGAATCCTTTTGAGGTGATCTTATTGTAATAGGTGACCTACCCAGGTGAAAAACACGAAGATTTTTCAAAATGGTGAAAAATACAGAGATTTTTCAAAGTGGTATTATTGTAATGGGCGACTTGCCCAGATGTAACATTTTTAGAGGTGGTGAGAAATGCGAGGATTTCTAAAAAAAAATGGTTTCATTGTAATAGGCAACCGGCCCAAATGAAAGAAGAAAAGAGTTTTCAAAAAGGTTTGATTATGATGGGTGACCTACCTAAGTGAGAAAAATGAAATGTCTTGAAGAGACGAAATAATAGGGCTTGAAGGCGCACTATTCAAGAGATGGGAGCTCAAAGGAGCATTCAAAAAGAGATAAGACCTAAATAGGACCTAAAGGAGAACGAGGGATGGAAAGCGCACTCGAAAGGAGGTAGGGTTACAAAACATACTACCTTAGAGGTGAGAGCTCATAGGCGCACTCAAAATGAGGCAAGGTTAGAAAACGCACTACCCATGAGGTGAGGGCTTAAAAACACACTAAAAAGAGGTAAGGATAGGAAACGCACTACCTAAGATGGTCGAGGGCTCTAAGGCGCACTCAAAATGAGGCAGGGTTAGAAAACACACTACCCAAAGTGGTCAAGTGCTCTAAGGTGCACTCGAAAGGAGGCAGGGTTAGAAAACACACTATCTAGGAGGTGAGGGCTCGAAGGCACACTCGAAAAGAGATAGATAGGGCTCGAAGGCACACTCGAAAAGAGATAGATAGGGCTAGAAAGCACACTATCTAAATGATGAGGGCTCAACAGCCCGCTCAAAAAGAAGTGATGATGAGACACCGATCTGTCAGGGATGAAAGTAATGCATCATGATTAATATGTATGTATACTTACCTGAGAAATATAGGTCATCTTTTCTTCATGGAGTTTTCATTTTCTCAAAAGTTTGAGTCTCTGATAGTAAGCTTTAATGGCTCTTTTCGCTCTTGCTTGCTCAAGTCATATCTTGTGATTTTAACCTCTGAGGGGGACCAGCATACTTCTTTATCCACAAACCTTTATCTGAAGGATTGCTAGCTATGCACTATATCTGATGTTTTCTTAAAAGAGGAATCATAGAGCCAGCCCTATATGTTTTGGTGGACTGCCCCCTAGTTTGATCATGTCTCCAAGTGTTTAATTTGGGTTTTCCTTGGGGATGAGGTTATATGGAAGAAGATTTGGTTATTTATAAGGAGTTGTTTTCATGGAGAATTTTTGGAATTTCAAAGCTATTCCGAAAAATCATTTTGATGTTTGTTCAAAACAAACTTGTTCTGAAAAATTCAAGCTATTCTTATAGATAGGTTTACATAAGTGTTGAAAATTTTGTTTTGCTTTTGATGAAGTGAAGTGATGTTTTGATTGGTCAAAAGGGTTCAAGATCCAATCTGAGGGTTTTAAAGAACCAGTTTTTAAAGCATTCATTTTGCTTACATGAATAATGACTTGTTTCACATGAGAAAACAAAGTCTACCGATCCAGATTGTCTGTCTTTGATCAGAAAGGGCTTGATTGGGCACTTAACGTAGGTTTCGACTCTTGGCTATGAAGAAAATGATATTTATAGGCTCAAAAGGTGTTTAAGGGACTTTAAGACTAAGGATCGCTAGTGCTTATATCCCAAACTCTTTTTTGGTTCATACATTTCTGGACCTTGGAATTGATTTGCAAAATGGTCCATGGTGCCCCCCAATGTTGGTCTTTTTCTTCTTTTGGTTTTGAGCATCATTATATTAGTGATTTTTGTGGCATGCTCAAATATTTTTGGAACTCTTTCATGCCCCCCAACTTTGTTTAGGCACTTTTGATCATTGAGGATTTTGTTTCATACGCCCAGTGTTGTTTGGGCTCTTTTATCATTGAGGACTTTTCATGCCCCCAAGGTTGTTTTAGTCATTAAGGATTTTTTTGCACTTGCCTCCTAGTATAGGGTGTGATCCTAGCCAAGGTTATTTTTTCAAGAAAAATGCATTAGGCTTAAAAAGGGACTGCAAGGGATTTTCTAGAATTTGTGAAAGGATGATCAAAGATGGTCTTTCTTCATTTCAAATGCATTCATTCAAAATCGGCAAGCTTTACTTTCTCACATACGAATATGCAAAATGGTTTCTCATTATTCATGCAGTCAAAACGCAGCTTTGAAGTTATCTCATGGTGTTCGGGTTGTCTTTTATGTTTTTAAGTGTTAGGATATCACTTGAATTTTCAGAACTTGTTTATTAGAACAAACATCAATTTGATTTTTATTTTTGTATTAAAACTTTGATTTTCCAAAAACCCTTGTGAAAACATGGGGTCATGCTTATTTTTTTGGGAGAGAAAAAAAGGAAAAACACTAAAGAATTCTTGGTGCAGTGGTTTATAAAGTGCGCTTAATGTGTTATTTGCATGAAACAACAAAAATAAAGGCTCATTATGAACATATGATCTTATTAATAAGAAAGGCTCATTTGACATAGAGTCTTGTGGCATTATTAGCTGAATTGCCAACAAGACTAAAACAGGTTAAAATATGACAAAAGCAAAATAACTTTGCAGACATGATCAAATGGAGGTGATTATTAGGGGCAGATGCCATGCTCCCATCTTGTGGCAGAACTTCGTCTTTGTCCTCGAGAATTCACACTGCCTTCTTCACAACCTACTCGTGCTTTGAGGTTTTCAGAGTATTCCCTCTCCAGTGCATTCACCGATCCAGTACCTGAAGCATGATTGGGTAGAGAGTTTGAACTCACGTTTGGAGTTTCTTTGAAGGTTATCCATCCAGCTTTAATCAAATGCATGATCCTCTTTTTAAAGGCACTATAGGTATGAATGTTGTGTACCGCAGCGCCAGCATGGTACTCGCAAGTGAGGTCGGGCTTGTACCAGTTGGGGTAAGGTGGTTACAGAGGTGTCAAGGGTTCTGGAGCTATATGGCTGATGCTCAGTAGCTTTTGGTACATCTCATTTAAGGGCAGCGGTAATGGAGGTAGCTATTCTTGGATTTTTTATGTTTGATTTGAGGCTTAGGTTTTCTGTCAGGAAAAGAAGAGTTGAGATTGATGTTGGCAATTTAGGGTGAAAAGGATGGAGTGTGGTATTTTTGGAATGGGTTCTTCCTACCCCTATAGCTACCCTCAACATGGTCAACCTCTTTTCTTTTACCTTCGAAGCTTTTGTTTTCCACAGGTGCAGAGATTCTACCACTTTTGACTCTTTGCTCTATCTGCTCAGCTACTGCCACAACATCAGTAAATTGTTGGGCCGACCTACCCATCACATGCTCGTAGTATGGGTCTTTAAGCGTGTTGGCAAACAGAGTAACCATCTCTTTATCCAGCAGTGAAGGATGTACTTGAGCAACTAGATCTCTCCACCTTTGAGCATATTCCCTTATGCTTTCCTTGTCCCTTTTCTCTAGATTGGACAAACTGGTTCTATTAGGAGCAATGTCCATGTTGTACTTGTATTGCTTCACAAATGCATCCACCAAGTCTTTCCATTTACAAATTTTGGTGTTGTCCAATACCATGTACCAGCTTAATGCCGCCCCACTTAAGCTATCCTGGAAAAGGTGCGTCAGTAGTTTTTCATCGTGTACTACTTCTGCCATTTTGTTGCAATAGGATTTAAGATGAGTCATGGGGCATTGTGTTCCAGTGTATTTGAGGAATTCAGGAACACATAACTTTTTTGAGACAACCATATTTGGGACCAGACACATTTCTGTTGCCCGTACTAGATCGTACAAGTCTACCCCTTCAATGGCTCTAATCCGGGCTTCCAACGCCGCCATCTTATCTTGATTAATGTCATTGGATGACTTGGTATTGTGGGACTCATTGGTGAATGGATCTATGACTACAGGGGCTAGTGCTGGTGGTATTGAGTGCACAAATGCTAGATTGTATGGAGGTTCTTGACCAAGTTTACTCAATGTTTCTTCGGGTTGAGCTGTTGCCGAAGGCTGAACAAAAATAGCTGGCCAGTTAGAAGAACCTTCACCAGAGGCATTTCTAAATCTTTGCTCGAGTAAGCTAGTGAGGCGAGCCACGCTTGCTTCTAAAGACTCTAATTCTTCTTGGAAATGGGCGTCATGGTGAGCACGCTCTTCAATTTTTCTTGCTCGGAGTCGGGTGTTGTAGACTCTTTGAGGACTTATATTTCAACCTATTGCATGTATGTATGTTGTTTACAATGGATGGATGTATGTGTATGGATGCAAATGCATGTACATGAATGGCAAAAACCCATGCAGAATGACTATGTGAGGAGTTCATGCTCTAAAGGAAGGTTCTAGGTCATTACATGATAAATAGGCTTTCTACTTAGTCTTAAAAGGGTTTATGAACTGCCTAGTGACCACCTCACGTGAAGGCAGTATAGGGGTTTATAAGGAATGGTTGGGGCATAGTGTGACTGCTATTACCGAGTAAACACTCAGCTCATAGCTGGATATTTCACGAATCTGAACCCTGACTGAAAGTCATGAGGCAAACCGCTACTCCCCACCTAACCTAGAATTAGGCTTATTCGCAAAATTAAAATGCATGCTAAAGTAGTAGAAATGCAAGCTAAAATTAAAGACCTTCAAAAAGCCAAACAAGCAAAGCTTAGTCTGACCAGACAAGGTGATCCCTAGTGGAGTCGCCATACTGTCGCGGGGGCGCGAGCTGGCACGACTTCGTCTGGCGACAGCAAAGGCTCTTATCGTGCCTCCTGTGTGAGGTGTGGTGTGTTGGGAAGATTTTTTGGATTTAATCATAAAGTTATGATTAATATTTAGGAGTTGCTACCTAGTATTATGGTCACTAGGAACCTATGGTCTGCGAAAGTCTAGGTAAGAGACTGGTTGTGCAAGGGAAAGATGCATCACCCCAGTGCACTCTACCTAAGGTAAGCTGCATTGTTGTTAGATTGTTTTTTTCTAAGTCAAGTTTCTATTCGTTGGTTTTTTCTAAGGCTTAAGGCAGATCTCTCTTCATGAGAAAGTCTCTACCTTATTGGGTTAAATCCTAACCATTCTAAAGTCTGAATTTTAGCAACGTATTTTTACACCTTGTATCTTTAATACCTGAGGGTGTACTTTATCGTGTAATTTTACACCTCACAAATACTATAATTCACGTTCCACTGTTCAAAATAGTGGAACTTTCATGAAGAAGATGAAAAACTAGGGGAAGGGTAGCGAACCGCCTGGCGTGGCGGTGATGGCTGGCTGGGGGAAATGGCGATGGAGTTGGCTGCCTGAGTTGGCTGGTGACACGACCAAAAGATTGATGTCTTCTCCCAAGTGTAGGAGTGTCGAAGTAATAAATAACCCGGCAAGACCGGGGTCGAACCACAGGGAGGTTTATTGTATAAATTATAGTTAACAACAACACAATAACAACAACAATAATAGTAGTAGTAATAATAAAAATA